>Ga0210393_10000749_pt1 | contig 28125 bp, 25 predicted proteins | sample IncBWC27OmetaG_FD_160068 | JGI IMG/M metagenome (GOLD analysis project Ga0210393, IMG submission 160068) | Forest soil microbial communities from Barre Woods Harvard Forest LTER site, Petersham, Massachusetts, United States - Inc-BW-C-27-O ...
GCCGCGGCCGAGGTACTGCTCGGTCTGGGTTGCTACCGGGCGCAGGGCTTTCTGCTGTCCCGCCCGCTGGATAGCGAGGCGATGGAATCTCTGCTCGCCAGGGGCGCCATACCAATGAACTTCTCCGCTATGGAAGACTCACCACCCGACGACGCGTCCACATCAAAAAACAACCCGGGGACCGGCAAGTCCCGATTACCGTCGTTGAATCACATTGGGATGCGACCGCTTCAGTGATCACCTGCTGAGTTTCGCTGCCCGGTAGCGGAATCACGTCCGGCGCCGCACCCGCGCCGGGATGGGCGCACCAGGCACCATCGTGAACGGCACCGCTAGTGGGAAATCAGCTACCAAGGAATCGATTTCGGCAGCCCGGATGATCGTTGCCAGCGCCAGTGTCGCCTCTAGCATCGCGAAGTGGTCGCCAATGCAAGACCGTGGCCCGGCACCGAATGGGATGTATTGCCACCGGTCCAAGCGGCTGATGTTCTCAGTGCTGAACCGGTCGGGATCGAAGTCCAGCGGGTTCTCCCACAACGCCGGATCACGCTGCATTCCGAACACGCCTACCAGTACCATGCTGCGCGCCCGCACTCGGTACCCGTCGACCTCGATATCGCGCATCGCGGTGCGCCCGGCAACGACGACCGGTGGGCACAGCCGCAGCGCCTCGCGCAGCACCTGCACGGTGTATCCCAGCCGGGAAACGTCGCCGGGTGTCAATGCGCGGTCATCGATAGCGGCGACCTCCTCGGCGACTCTGGTTTGGAGGTGCGGATGGCGGCCCAGTGCCCACAACGCGAACGCGAGCGTTGTCGCCGTCGTGTCGTGGCCGGCGACCATGAATGCGATGAGGTCATTGCAGATGTCGAGGTCGGAGAGCGCGCGCCCAGTTTCCGGGTCGGTCGCGCCGATCAACGCGTGCACCAGGGGGGCGTCACGGCTGGGATCGGCGCGGCAGGCCTCGAGAATATCTGCGGCAAGCCGACGCAGAGTCGCCCCGGCCGTCCGGGCTCGGTGACGCGCCGAGGTGGGAAGCCACCATGGCGCCCGTATCGGCCGCATGCCGCGGTCGGCGACGTAGGACAAGACAACATTGAGCGGCTCGGCTAGCGAGTCAGCGCGCTCGTCAAGGTCCAACCCGAGGACCGAGCGTCCCAGCACGCGCATGGTCAGCCGGCGTGCCTCGGCGTCGAGGTCAACTTCGGCGCCTTCGCGCCAGCCTCGTGCGATCATGGCGGCGACTTCGGACATATGACCGCCGAAGGTGGGCACGTGCTGGCGGGTAAACACCGGCTGCAGGGTCCGCTTGCGCGAGCGCCAAAGCGTGTTCGGCAGATCGGCCAGGTTGTCGCCCATCAACCGCCGTATTTCCCGATGAACCAGTGTCCGGTCGCACCACTCGTTATTGCGGGCGAGCACGTCGCGCGCTCCAGTGGGCGACATCACGAACACGATTGGGGGGCTCAACCACTGCGGGCCGAGCGCCACCCGGGTGACAGCGCCCCCTGCCCGGCGAAGCACCTCCTGGCCCACGTGGTACTGCCGAGCTGCCGTCAGTCGTTGCCGAAGGGGTAACGGACTGCGCGGCACCAATGGAAGTCGGCTCACGTCGGTCTCGGCGGCATCGACCATGTCAGTTCCCGTGTGTTGGAAGGTCATCCCGCCGCGGTTAGCTTCGAAGGAGAATACGTCGGGCCCGCACGGACTGCCTTCCGAAAGCAGATGAACCATCGCGCCTGACGGATTTGACTACCTGTCGCACCGGCGTGGTCGGCCTTTTGCAACTAAGACGATACGACTGCGGGCACCCGCTCGACTGTCGGCGTCGTGATGTGCAGTCACGCTCCGCCGAGAAGACTGGTTTCGGTCTCACACCGGCCGTAAAACTCTTCTGTCAGTTGCGTTGTTTCCGTAAGGATCTTGGCAACCTGTTCAGGTTCCGCATGGTTCACAAAATCGCGCCGGTTCCACCACATCATCTTTGTTTGGTAGCGCTCATTGGGATACGGCGCCGCGGGAATGGCTGCCACCACCCCTCCGGACGTGCGCCATCGGTTCAGTACGTATGCAGCGGCTGTCGCCATGCAGAACTGAATGTCAAGAAGAGCCATCATGTGGAAACCGCTGCGGGCCAGCGCCGCGGTAAGGCAGCGATTCTGATCCTGATCGTCGGTAACCCATGCCGATTTCATCTCCAGGACGCCGAACGGCACACGGTCGTTGATCATGTTGCGGACGGCCTTTTGGCCGGGCTGCTCCGCCCATTCGGCGATCGCATGCGAGTCGTCGGCAGATCGCAGCGGCCCCTTGCCCCGCACACCCCCAATCATCCGCCCGGCAGGATCGATCACTGCCAAGTACATGATGGTGTCGGCTCCGCTGCGCAGCGCGTCGATGTCTAGAGCACACTCGACGCCATGCCTGCGATAGCTGCGGTGTGCGCCGAGTACATACTCGGCCCAGAGATCGCGATCCGTCGCCGGTTGAGAAATCACCAACGTGCAGTCGATGTCGGGATCACGCCAGCTAAGGTCCTGGCCCAGACGGAATTCGTCGACGCTCGCGGCAGGCTGCGGAATGGCGGTCATGGCGTCCTTCGGATAGGGGCGGGGCGCCGACTTCCGGTTTGTAAATCCAGCGCCTTTCGTACGTTAGGATGGATTTATGGGGGTTTGTACTAACCATGCCCCTGCCGCACATTAATAGCCGTTCTTCCAACCTCTCTTGTCAGCTAAACCAAGACTCAAAGAATGTAAACGGCAGCGGACTAAGATGATGGTATTACCAAATCACCCCGTTTTCACCTCCAAGAACCGCGCTTTGCTCAAAACGAAAGAGTCGCTTCGTAGCTGGCAAACTTGGGGCAGTTTGCGCATTCAGTTTTTTTGGACGGCCGGCATTGTGCTCCGCAAACCGCACAGGAGGATTTGACAAATGTTTGCCCAGCTAAATGTCGGTTAGCAGTGACGGCCACGGGCCCGTCCAGCTGCCTGTTTGCTACGCAGGGGACGCCGACCAGGGAGTGCCAACTGAGCCGGTGGCAACTTTCCCAGCCGTCAGGGACGAGTCTCTGAACTGCATGTTCGCGCCGCAGCCAACTCAGCTGGCCGCCGAACGGGGCGGATATCGTTTCACATTGAGCGGGTCAGGGCCGGATCCCGTGGCTTTACCGGAACGGGCACCCGAAGCGGCGTCACGATGCGCAAGTTTCGATTTTTAGCAGGCTTTACTCTCAGGGTCAGATCATGACCATACACAGCTTCTTCAGGTCTCATCGAAACGACATGGAGAATATTTAATCGGGCGCGGAGGGTTGTCGATTATCAGGGATATGAACGGAACTTGACCCAGACTTTCCTGCTGCGGCCAGCGGGTTCGGTTCCGTCCGGATCAGCGGTTGCCCGCAGCTTGATGGCGCGAAGACTGATGCGGATCCGAGAATTCGCTGAACATTCGATAAGACACGCGTGGCGGCTCCGAGTTCGCCTCGCACCCGTCCTAACGTCAGGGGATGAGTACCAAGTACTACCTGCAAAAGGTACCCGTCGAGTCCGTCCGTCCGGGCTTTTCTCTGGCCCTTCACCACGACGGCAACTACCGCCTATTCCAGGTCGAATGCACCCAGATGTCCCAGCGGGCCGGCCAACCCGTGATGTTCAAGCTCACGTCGGAGCCCGTCGACGGGGGCGAACCGTGGGCCGTGGAGTGCGAAGCGGGCACACCGGTGGTCCGGATCCTCGGCGTCTGTCAGGCGGCTTCCTAAATGCGAGATGGCCAACGGTCTTAGTGGGCAGCGTTGCCGTGTCGGCGCCCCGGGTGCGGTGTTGCTCCGCTTGCAGTGATAATCGTTTTCATTGAGATGCACAGTGATGTTCATGGCCGGGTGGACCCCATGAAGACCGCGCGCCGACTGCGCGTTGGGTCCATGGAATTTCTAGTCCTCGCTTTGGTGGCTTTCGCCATCGCAGGGACGTGGCTGCGCGCCAACGTGGCGCGCAGTGACATTCTGGCCACAGCGGGCACCGTGTTCGCCGGGGTATTCGTCCAGGCCCTGCCCTTTCTGGGATTGGGGGTTCTGGTCAGCGGATTGATCGCGGTGTTCGTACCGCCCGAGCGGCTGGTGCGGTGGCTACCCCGCCGTCCCGAATCGGCAGTCCTCGCCGCCGGCCTGGCCGGGGCAGCGCTGCCCGGGTGCGAGTGCGGGTCGGTCCCGGGGGGGCGGCGTTTGTTCGGGGATGGCGGGGCGGCGGGGGCTGCGGCGTTGACGTTTATGCTGGCCGCTCCGGCCATCAATCCGGTCGTGGTGGTCGCGACGGCCGTCGCGTTCCCCGGTCAGCCGAAAATGGTGATCGCCCGGGTGGGCGCGTCATTGCTGACCGCCGTGGTGATGGGTTTGGTGTGGTCACGTTGGGGTCGAACCGACTGGATCACGCGCCGGCTACCGCCGAACACGATGCACGCACCAGGAACGGGAACCAGGTGGCTGCACTTCTGCGAAGTGGCCCGGCAGGACTTCCTGCAGGCGGCGGCCTACCTGGTCATCGGGGCGGCAGCCGCGGCGGCACTACACGTTGTGGTGCCGCCCCGTGTTTTCGAGCACGTGGGCGCGCACTTGATTCTCGGTGTCATCGTGATGGCGGCGTTGGCGGTGATGCTGGCGGTGTGCTCGGAGGCCGACGCATTCGTGGCCTCAAGCCTGACGATGGTTCCACTGGTGCCGCGGCTGGTGTTCTTGGTGGTGGGCCCCGCCGTTGATGTCAAGCTGCTGGCGATGCAGTCCGGCATGTTCGGGCGACCGTTCGCTGCCCGGTTTGCCCCGGCCACGTTGGTGGTCGCCATCGCGGCGGCGACCCTGGTCGGCGTGCTGTTGTTGGGTGGTTCGGCATGAGGCGGGAAACCGAGAACACCATCCTGCTACTGGTGGGGCTGAGTATCGGGCTGATCACGCTCACCGGGGCGTTTACCCGCTACGTCAAGCCGACGCTGTTGCCCTGGTTGGCGATCACCGCCGTCGCAGCCATGGGGCTCGCGCTGGCAGCGATCGTCGGCGACATTCGTCGTGGCGGGCCCGGGCACGATGGGGACGGGCATTCCCACCGCACCGGTGTGGTGTGGCTGCTCGTTGTGCCCGTCGTCGTGCTCATCTTTGTAACACCCCCGCCATTGCGGCCGCAGGCCGCAACTCGGTCGGTGACAACGGTGTCCAATGATGTGCTGCGCCGCGCGTTTCCGCCACTGCCGCCCGGACGCGCTCCCGAGGTCTCGCTGCCGGACGTTGTGATGCGGGCGGCCAACGACACCTCGGGGTCGTTGACCAACCGGCTGGTCACAATCACCGGTTTTGTCCTCAACGAACCGGGCGGCGTGGATCTTGCCCGCATCGTCATCATCTGTTGTGCCGCCGATGCTCAACTGGCCCGCATCCATTTGCGCGATCATGACGGCGCCGCGTTGCGGTTCGCTGACAACACCTGGTTGCGGGTGGAGGGTGAGGTGACTCCTGCGGTGCGGCAACCGCACACCGCCCCAATCCCAACGCTGCGCGCTGTCATGGTGACACCTGTCAACGCTCCGGCAAACCAGTACGCATAACCACGTGCGCCCGCGCATCCTTGCCGGGGCCGTAACCCACCTCATAACCTGAGCTGGCGCAGTAGACGACGGGAACACGGGGTGGGCTGGTCATGGCAAAACGGTCATCGCGACTCGAGGGCCTCACCGACCGGGCAAGCCGCAGCCCTGGGATCGGCGGAATATCGCAGTGGCCGGATTGACCGGTGCGCGTGTGGAAGAACTCGCGGCAATGGACATCTTCGAGGGATGCCCTGCCGAGGACTTGGTGCCGTTGGCGGCGTGCGTTCAGCCGCTGCGCGCCGCGGCCGGCCAGGTGCTGATGCAGCAAGGGGAGCAGGCTGTCTCGTTCCTGCTCATCTCGTCGGGCACCGCCGAAATCAAGCACGTCGGTTCCGACGGCGCGGTGGCCGTCGGAGAGGCATCCGCAGGCACGATCGTCGGAGAGATCGCCCTGCTGCGTAACCGGCCGCGGATCGCGACGGTCACCACGGCCGAACCGCTGACCGGCTGGATCGGTGACAACGACGCGTTCACCCGGATGGTGTACATCCCCGGAGTAATGCCGCGGCTGCTGCGCACGGTCCGCCAGCGTCTTGCCGCATTCATCACCCCGATCCCGGTACGCGTTCGCGACGGAACCCGCTTGCTGCTGCGCCCGGTCCTACCCGGCGATGACGAGCGGACGGTGCACGGCCACATCCAATTCTCCAGCGAGACGCTGTATCGCCGGTTCATGACGGCTCGTCTTCCCAGTCCGGCGTTGATGCACTACCTGTCCGAGGTCGACTACGTCGACCACTTCGTCTGGGTGGTGACCGACGGGAGCGACCCGGTGGCCGACGCGCGCTTTGTTCGCGACGAGGCCGATCCGACGATTGCCGAGATCGCGTTCACGGTTGCCGACGCCTACCAGGGCCGGGGGATCGGCAGCTTTCTGATCGGCGCGCTGTCCATCGCCGCCAGAGTCGACGGAGTCGAAAGATTTTCCGCGCGAATGCTTTCCGATAATCTGGCGATGCGCACGATCATGGACCGCTACGGCGCGGTCTGGCAGCGCGAAGACATCGGAGTTATCACCACCGTCATCGATGTGCCACGTCGGCGCGAACTGCACTTGAAGCGCGACATGGCCGACCAGGTCGAGCGTGTTGCCCGCCAAGTGATCGAGGCGGTCGGCTGAAGGGCATGCGGCCGTTCTGGATTGGCGTGGTGCTCACCCTGCTGGTGACCGCATGCGCGCATTCGCGCGCGCCTACACCGTCGGCCGCATCCTCGTCGTCGGCGCATGGCACCGCCGTCCACCCCGCCAACATCAAGCGGGTCGTGCGCGAGCTGCCGCCCAACTACGAGGTCACCACCGGCATCCCCAGCGCGGCCTCACCCAGGGTGATCTGGAGCCTTGGAGCCGGTGCAGCAGATATGACGGCCAAGCCGGCGCAGTGCGCTGCACTCGCCGACCCGGGCAATGGACGCGACCAATCCGCACAAGGCTTGTCCGGGTCAGGTGCCGGCGGCATCGTCGACACGATCGTCGTTGCTTTGCCAGGCCCGGTGGACCTCGACCACAACCTGGTCGCGGCGTGCGGCCAGTGGACCATGACCGCCGGGCACACCACGGTCAGTGTTCACCTGACCGACTCCCCGCACATCGACGGCGCCGAGACGCTCGGCATGGTGGCCGATATCAAGTCATCCGTCGAGTCGGGCACCGAAATCGATTCGCGGGCATATACATTCACCGCATATCTGGGCGACTATTATGCGTTCACCACGCTGACCACCGACCCTGGTTCAACGTTGCCGGCACTGCCGCCCCAATTCGCCGCAGATCTGCTCGTCAAAACGGTGTCCACGTTACGTAGCTGAGCAACTGGTTTGGGTAGATTAGCCACGATGTTGAAGGTGGCGTTCGCGATCGCATCTGTATGTGCTCTCGCCGGCTGCTCATCGGGTACGGATACCGCCTCGACGAAGGCCGACATCGCCAAGGTCTCCGGAGTGAAGTCGAGCTTCGGGCCCGAGTTCAAAGTCGCCGACATCAGCGAAAGGGCAATCGATCCCAAGTTTCTGTCCGCGCGGAAGCTGCCCGAGGGGCTGAGTTTCGATCCACCCAACTGCGCGAAAGCCGCGGTGGGGCCAGACATGCCACCGGACTTGCAGGGCAATATGGCCGCGGTGTCCGCCGAGGGCAATGGCAACCGATACGTCGTCATCGCGGTGGAGACTTCCAAGCCGGTGCCGGTCGAGGATCCGGGAAAGGACTGCGCCAAGGTGGCGTTCTCCGGGGGCCAGGTCCGGGGCGGCCTCGAGGTGATTGATGCGCCGCACATCGACGGAACGCACACGTATGGGGTGCACCGCGTCCTGCAAGCGCTGGTCGGCGCAACGGCTCGCACCGGCGAGCTTTACGACTACTCCGCTCAGTTCGGCGACTATCAAGTGATCGTCATCGCCAATCCGCTTGTGGTGCCCGACCAACCGGTTGCGAAAGTCGACACGCAACGTGCCCGCGACTTGCTCGTCAAGGCGGTGGCCGCGGTTCGGAGTTGACCGGGTGATCAGCCCTAGCGGACGTCGCGGGGCCGGAACTGGATGCTGACCCGGGGACCGGTGCGGGCCGCCGTCTTGGGCACCGCATGTTCCCAGGTGCGTTGGCATGATCCGCCCATCACCAGCAGATCGCCATGTGCCTGCGGCAGCCGGAGCGACGGGCCGCCGCCGCGCCGCCGCAACGCGAAGGTGCGGGTGGCGCCAAGGCTGACGATGGCCACCATGGTGTCTTCAGAGCTGCTGCGGCCGATGGTGTCGCCATGCCAGGCGACGCTGTCGGAGCCGTCGCGATAACAACACAACCCCACCGTGGTGAAGGGTTCGCCGAGCTCGCCCGCGTAAATGTCGTTGAGCCGACGACGCAGCCGCGCCAGCAGCGGGTGTGGCGGATCTTCGACCGTGAGGTCGTGAAAACTCACCAGCCGCGGGACGTCGACCACCCGGTCGTACATTTGGCGGCGCTCGGCCCGCCACGGCACTGTGGACAGCAAGGCGGTGAGCAGGTCTTCTCCACCTGATGAGCCGCCCGTAAACCAGCCGGCGCGGATCTCGATGAAAGCGCCTTCACCGAGTTGTCTGCGCTCGGTGTGTTGGAACAGCGAGCCCTGCACCGCGATGCTCACGCCGGCCAGTCTATCGCACATCCGTTCGATGAAAACGACCCGCGCCGCGGGGCATGACGCGACCGCCACCGTCGGCGCGACTACCTTCTAACTGTGGGTGTTGTTGATCTGAGCACCGATTCCGAGGTGGGCACGCTACGGGTCGTGATCCTGCACCGCCCCGGCGCCGAGCTGCGGAGACTCAATCCGCGCAACAACGACCAGCTGTTGTTCGACGGGTTGCCCTGGGTCGCTCGCGCGCAGGAGGAGCATGACCAATTCGCCGAGCTGCTGCGTTCCCGCGGCGTGGAGGTGCTGCTGCTGTCCGACCTGCTGACCGAAGCGCTGAATCGCAGCGGGGCCGCTCGGATGCAGGGGGTTGCCGCTGCGGTCGATGCGCGTCGGCTCGGTGCGCCTTTGGCACAAGAGCTTTCGGCCTATCTACGGGGCCTTGACCCGGTCAAATTGGCACATGTGCTGATGGCCGGCATGACGTTCAACGAACTCCCATCCGACACCCGGACCGACGTGTCATTGGTGCTCCGCATGCACCACGGGGGGGATTTTGTCATCGAGCCACTGCCGAATCTCGTCTTCACCCGGGACTCGTCGATATGGATCGGGCCGCGGGTCGTGATCCCGACGCTGGCGTTGCGGGCCCGGGTTCGCGAGGCGTCGTTGACCGACCTCATCTATGCGCATCATCCGCGGTTCACCGGCGTGCGGCGCGCCTACGAGTCGCGCACCGCTCCGGTCGAGGGTGGTGACGTGCTACTGCTCGCGCCCGGTGTACTCGCGGTCGGGGTGGGTGAGCGAACCACCCCGGCCGGTGCGGAAGCGTTGGCGCGCAGTCTATTTGACGATGACCTTGCTAACACGGTGCTCGCCGTGCCGATCGCTCAGAAGCGCGCGCAAATGCACCTGGACACTGTATGCACGATGGTCGACACCGACACCGTGGTGATGTACGCCAACGTCGTCGACACGCTCTCGGCATTCACGATCCGGCGCACGCCCGATGGTGTCACCATCAGCGACGAGGCGCCATTTCTCGAGGCCGCGGCCAAGGCGATGGAGATCGACAAGCTGCGCGTCATAGATACCGGTCTGGATCCCGTCGTCGCCGAACGCGAACAGTGGGACGACGGCAACAACACCTTGGCTTTAACGCCGGGTGTCGTCGTCGCCTATGAACGCAACATGCAGACCAACTCCCGCCTGCAGGAGGCCGGCATCGAAGTGCTGACCATCGCAGGGTCGGAATTGGGTACCGGCCGCGGCGGCCCCCGCTGCATGTCCTGCCCTGTCGCCCGTGACCCGATTTAGCCGACGGTCCGCGTCACCGCCAGCTTGGCAGCCAGATCTCCATGTCCCAGGTCTGTTGTGAAATAGGCAGACCGGTAAGCACCGGGAACAGCCAGGCGAAATTGGTCACCACCAGGGCGACGTAACACGACACGACGATCAGGCCCAGCGTGCGACGTTCCGAGTTCTGACCCGGCCCTGGACGAGGGGAGTAGAGGATATCGCCGCAGATCAGCGCGATGGCCATGACCAGGAACGGCGCCATGGTCGCCGCGTAGAAGAAGTACATCTGCCGGTCGACGTCGGCGAACCAGGGCAGCCACCCGGCGCAGTAGCCGACCAGGACCACGGCGTAGCGCCAGTCCCGGCGCACCAGCGCGCGCCAGCAGGCGTAGATCAACACCGGCACCGCCAGCCACCACATCGCGGGAGTGCCGACCAGCATCTCCGCCTTCACGCACGATTGCGCCCCGCAACCCGGAACGTTCTGCTGGTCGATGGCATAGAGCACCGGCCGCAACGACATCGGCCAGCTCCACGGTTTGGATTCCCACGGGTGGTAGTTGCCGGCCGAATTCGTCAGACCGGCATGGAACTGCAGAGCCTTCGCGCTGTAGTGCCACAGGGAGCGAATGGCGTCGGGCAACGGGATATCGCTGTGCGGGCCGATCGACAGACCCACCTCGTGCCGGTCGATCGCGGTCTCCGAGGCGAACCACGGCCCATAGCTGGCCATGTAGACCGCCAACGGAATGAGCGCCAACGCATATGCGGTGGGGACCAAGTCCCGTCGCACGACCCCCAGCCACGGCCTGGTCACCTGGTACTGACGCCGAGCCGCCACGTCGAACGCCAACGACATCGCACCGAAGAACAGCACGAAGTAGAGACCGGACCACTTTGTCCCGCAAGCCAATCCGAGGAGCAGCCCGGCGCCGAACCGCCACCAGCGCACGCCCAGCCGCGGACCCCACACGGTTTCGGCGGCGCGGCCCTCCAGCAGGGCGACGTGCAGCCGTTGGCGTACCTGATCACGGTCGACGATGAGCGCGCCGAACGCGGCGACCACGAAGAAGGTGAGCAAGCCGTCGAGCAGCGCGGTGCGCGCGGCGACAAAGCTGACGCCGTCGCAGATGAGCAGCACGCCGGCGATAGCGCCGATTAATGTCGAACGGCTGATCCGCCGCACGATCCGCACCACCAGCGTCACCATCACCACGCCAAGCAGCGCGCCGGTGAACCGCCAGCCCACCCCGTTGTAGCCGAAGATCGCCTCGCCGAACGCAATCAGTTGCTTGCCGACCGGCGGATGCACGACCAGACCGAACCCGGGATTGTCTTCCACCCCGTGGTTGTGCAGCACCTGCCAGGCCTGAGGCGCGTAGTGCTTCTCGTCGAAAACCGGTGTGCCGCCATCGGTCGGTGAGCTCAGGTTGAGGAACCGGGTGACCGTTGCCAGCAGTGTGATCACGCCGGTCACGACCCAGCCGCGGATTTGGTCGATGGGCCCGAAATCTGCGACCGGGACCAGCGGGCCCGGGCTGACGACGGGTACGACGCGCTCCTGGACGGCGACGAAGGTTTCGCGGGGCGGGGCGCTCATCGGTGTCGATCGTAGGCTGTCCGTCATGACCTATGGTCGCCTGTTGCTCGGTGCGACCCCGTTGGGCCAGCCGTCGGATGCCTCCCCACGGCTGATCGACGCACTCGCCGGTGCCGACGTGGTGGCGGCCGAGGACACCCGGCGGGTGCGCACTCTGGCGAGGGCGCTCGACGTCCGGATCACCGGCCGGGTGGTCAGTCTGTTCGACCAGGTCGAGGCGGCGCGAGTGCCCGCCCTGGTCGACGAGGTCAAAGCTGGTGCGACGGTGCTGGTTGTCAGCGACGCCGGAATGCCGGTGATCAGCGACCCTGGCTACCGGCTGGTCGTAGCGTGTGTCGATGCGGGCCTTCAGGTGCGGTGTTTGCCCGGGCCGTCCGCGGTGACTACCGCGTTGGTCGTGTCCGGTCTGCCGTCGGAGAGGTTCTGCTTCGAGGGCTTCGCTCCGCGCAAAAGCTCGGCACGCCGAACATGGCTGGGCGCACTGGCTGAGGAGCGGCGCACCATTGTGTTCTTTGAATCGCCGCGCCGGCTGGCGGCGTGCCTGCGCGATGCCGTCGAGGAGCTCGGCGCTGCGCGTGCGGCGGCGGTTTGCCGGGAGCTGACCAAGGTGCACGAGGAAGTGGTGCGCGGATCGCTCGATGAGCTGGCGGCGTGGGCGGCCGACGGCGTGCTCGGCGAGATCACCGTCGTCGTTGCCGGCGCGACCCCGCGCGCCGACCTGCCGTCTTTGGTGCCGCACGTGGAAGAGCTCGTCGCGGGGGGTGTCCGCGTCAAGGACGCCTGCGGCGAGGTGGCCGCGGCGCATCCGGGTGTGCGCTCACGCCAGCTCTACGACGCGGTCTTGCGGTCACGCCGCCAGTGAATCGGGCCGCAGGTGCTAACCGATCGACGCCGTTACGGTACGGGGCAGCCCGACGACGGGAGCCGCCTTGTGCAGGCATTCTTCCCATTCGGCGTCGGGATCGGAGTCGGCGGTGATCCCACCGCCAACGCCCAGCACGGCGCTACCCACTGTGTCGAACTCAACGGTGCGGATCGCGACATTGAGCTCGCACCCGGCGATCGGCGATGCTAAACCTACTGTGCCGCAATATATCCCGCGACGATTCCGCTCCCATCGCGAAATCAATTGACGGGCACGATGCTTGGGGGTACCGGTCACCGAGGCAGGCGGGAAGGCGGCGTCCAGCAGTGCCGACGTCGGCAGCTCGACGGGAACCCGCGCCGCCACTGTCGATACCAAGTGCCACACGCCCGGCGCGCGCTGCACCACCAGCAGCTCGGGCACGGTGACTGTGCCGGTGATCGCCACCCGGCCGAGGTCATTGCGGACCAGGTCCACGATCATGATGTTCTCGGCCACCTCTTTTGCCGAAGCCCGTAACGCCGACGGCCAGGCATCCAACGGCAGCGTGCCCTTGATCGGGCTGGATGTCACGACCGCACCACGGCGCCGCAGGAACAGCTCCGGAGACAGCGACGCCACCGCGCCCCACGGTCCGGCAACATAGGCAGCCCGGGCCGGAGAGGTACGTGCGACACCGTCGATGAAGAAATCCAGCGGGGCCCCGGCGATCGTTCCGGTGAATTGTGTGCACACGCACGCCTGATAAACCTCGCCGCCGCGGATCGCCTCCAGGCAAGCCAGAACCCCGCCGCGGTGTGTCTCCCGGTCGGGCGCGTCCCAGTCCATCCGGCAATCGCGCGCTGGTGCCGGTGTTGCTGTCAGCGCCGCGGTCAGCCAATCCGGCATCGGCGCTCCGGAAAGGCTTTCGTAGCACCACTGCCCGTCCCGGTCGCGGCGCAGCACGCAGTCGGTCCAGCCGCCGGCGGATTCAGGGATCCGGTTCGGCTGCCCATCGGCGCCGGCATCTGGGTAGGACAAGTAGCCGACCCAGCCACCGCCCACGGCTGCGGAATCAGGCGTCTGCGCGCCCAACTGAACCGCGAACGCATCGTCGATATCCACCGGTTGCGCCGACAGACTCGGTGCGATCACGGCCAGCGCACCGAACCAGTCGCCGGTCAGCGCGGCCGGCGGCGGCAGTTCGAGCCGGCTGGTGGCGTCACCAACGGCGCGCAGCACACGGGGTGCGTCGCCAAGGTCGCCGAGCCGGTCAATTCGCACCGACCTAGCTTGACAGAACGCAGGATTTTCGCACCCCAGGCCTCGGGTCGTTCAACCGCGGCTGATGTCGCGAGAGGTCGCCAGCGCCGCCAGCTTGTCAGGGTTGCGCATCACGTAGAAGTTGGTGATCTTGTCGTCGGTAATCTCCAGCGTGATCACCCCCTCGAGCTGTTCACCGAGGTAGAGCAACACCGCCGGGGCGCTATTACAGTTCACCATCTCCACGTGCAGCGTGGCCCCGGCTCTGCGCATCAGCCCGGCGATGGCCCTGGCCACCCGCTCGGCGCCAACCACCGGCCGGCGGGCGGCAGACACCTTGCCGCCACCGTCGGCCATCCAGGTGGCATCCGGGGCGAGCATCGCCATCAGCGCTTCCACGTCACCGCCGGCTGCCGTGACCAAAAACTGGGCGGTGATCTCCGCATTGCGTTCCGGGTCGATGGATATTTTCGAGGCGCCTCCTCGCTTCCGCCGCGCGCGTACGTGCTCGCGGGCCCGGTGCGCGACCTGCCGTACGGTCGGCGCCGGTTTGCCCACCGCCGCTGCGATCTCGTCGTAGTCGAAACCGAACACTTCCCGCAGCACGAAAACCGCTCGTTCGTCCGGGCTCAGCGTTTCCAGCAGCACCAACATGGCGATCGAAACCGATTCGGCCAGAACGACATCGGCCGAGGGGTCGCGGTCGTCCAGTAGCAGCGGCTCGGGCAACCAGGGCCCCACGTACTCCTCGCGGCGACGTGCGTCGGCCCGCAGCGCGTTGAGCGCTTGGCGGGTCACGAGCTGGGCAAGATAGGACTTGGTGTCGCGCACCGTCGCCAGGTCAACCTCGGCCCACCGCAGATAGCTGTCTTGCAACACGTCGTCGGCTTCCGTTGCCGCGCCCAGGATTTCGTAGGCGATGGTGAACAGCAACGGTCGCAGCAGGGTGAACCGTTTGGCGTGCTCACCAGCGGCGATCATCGCAGCGCCACCCGCTCGTCGGCCAGCAGCTGGGCGGGCCGATTGCCGCCCTTGAGCCAGAAGTACGAGCCGGGCTTGGTCGCCTCGCGGCGGATGGCCCACAGCGTGGCCTTGCAGATCGCTTCCTTGATGGACGCCGCGCTTCGGCCGCCCACGACCACGTTCACCGGGGTGTCGTCGGTGCGTGCGAGCTGGACGGTGCCGTGGGCGCGGCCCAGGCTGATGCACTGACCGACGAACGCCTGGTTGAGCAGCGCAGGCGTCTCCCCGGCGATGCGGCTGAGCACGGTGTTGGCGGCCTGGGCCCCCAACGGCCCGGCGGCCTGGCAGCTCATCCGCAACGGCTGGCCCGACGGCGCGGCCGCGTCACCCGCGGCGATGATGCGTTCGTCGTCGACGCTGGTCAGTGTTTCGTCGGTGAGCAGCCGGCCCAGGGCGTCGGTATGAAGCCCGCTGCGCGCGGCCAGGTCCGGCACGGTAAAGCCGGCCGTCCACACGGTCACGGCGCTGGGCAGCACAACGCCGTGAGTAAGCACCACCGCGTCCCAGCGAACTTGGCTCGCGGCGACGGATTCCAGCACGTTCACACCGAGCTTGCGCAGTCGCTTGGCCACCGAACGCCGGCCCCGGTTGCTCAGCGACGGCCCAAGGATGCCGCCGCAGACCAGGGTCACCGGGCGTGCCCGCTCGGCGAGCTCGGAGGCCGTTTCGATGCCGGTCAGTCCGCCGCCGACCACGGTGACGGGTCCGTCAGCCGGCCGGTCGGCAAGCGCATACCGCAGCCGCTGCGCGCTCTCCAGATCGGCTATCGAGTAGGCGAACTCGGCTAAGCCGGGAACCTCGGACGCCATGGCCGGCATCGCGCTGGTACTCCCGACGGCGTAGATCAGGTAGTCGTAGGTCAGCTCGGCACCCGAGATCAGCAGGATGCGCCGGGCGGCGACCTCGATGTGGTCAACGGTGTCGACGATCAGCCGGATCCCGTCGCCGAGCAGGGTGCCGTAATCGGCGGTCGCGGCACCGCTGTCGGCGACCAACTGGTGCAAGCGGATTCGTTCGACGAAGACCGGACGGGAGTTGACCAGGGTGATATCGATGTCCGGACGCTGCCGCAGATGGTTGGCGGCCAGCGTTCCGGCGTATCCGCCGCCGACAACGACGACATGGGTTCTTTGGGCGGCGACCTCGCTCATTTCTGTCTCCTATTCTCACGGGACTTGTGCCCTTGAGACACCGCGGGCCGGTCAGGTGTGACAATCCGGGCCGGATTGTGAGCTGTCTCACTCGCCGGGCCGCGCCCAAAACCTTGATGTACATGCACCAAAGTCAAGATCCAGCCTCGCTCGCAGCCTCGTTGTAGGGCCTATCGCTAGCTCGTCTTGGGCCGGGTCGCGGGTGATACGGTCCGCGATACTAATTTGTGACCTGCCCCGCCCGAGTATGCTCAGCAGACAACCCGCTAACTAGGGGCTTTTCAGTGCGCATAGTTGCGCATTGGACGCAAGCTCGAAGACGACAATCCCCCTGATTGGGCGAGGCGCCCAGGCGGGACATATGCCCGACATCGGAGGAGCCCGTGCCGCGCAGCCTGGATCTCGTCGTCACCTCGGTAGCCACCCAGCTGATGCAGGCCACGAGAGCCAACGCGACCCAGGTAAGCGAAAAGGTGCTCGCGCAGCTCGTCGAGCAGTTCGGTATGGACAGCAGTTTCTTGCGCCACCACGATCACGACATCCGAGCCTCGGTGTTGGTTGCGGAATGGCCACCCCGAACCGATGTTCCGGACCCAGATCCGATGGCCGTTGTTCACTTCACCAGCGCTGACCCGGTGCTCGCACAGTGCGAGCACAGCAGGAAACCGGTGGTGATACGGGGGGACCAGACCGGCCGTTCCCTCCAGCGCCGGCTGAGCAGCGCAGAGGTGCGCCCCTCGCCCTCGGTGGCCGCGGCGCCGCTGGTCTCGGGTGACATGACCACCGGCGTACTCGGCTTCGTCAAGTTCGGCGCTCGGAAGTGGAAGCAAGCAGAGATCAACACTCTCGAGGCCGTCGCCGCCTTGTTTGCGCAGCTTCAAGCCCGTATCGCGGCTGAAGAAAAGCTGCGGTATCTGGCTGAGCACGACGATCTGACCGGCCTCTACAACCGTCGGGCGCTGGTAGCGCATCTGTCGGAAAGGCTCGCCGAGGGAAGCCCGGGGCCTGTCGCGGTCTTGTACCTCGACCTCGACCGGTTGAAGCCGATCAACGATTACCTCGGCCATGCCGCGGGCGACTGGTTTATCAAGGTCTTCGCGCAGCGCATTCGGGTATGTGCGGGAAGTCAGAGCATGATCGCGCGGTTGGGTGGGGACGAGTTCGTCGTTATCCCCGACCAGCCGATGTCTAGCGGGACCGCGGAGTCGTCCGCCCGTCGCCTGGGGGCCATGCTGCACGAGCGCCTGGCCGTCGGCGGCCACATGATCACCCGCACCGTCAGCATCGGGCTGGCGGTGGGTATGCCTGGGCGTGACAACTGCACCGATCTGCTGCGTCGTGCCGACGAGGCCGTGCTGACCGCCAAGCGCGGGGGCGGCAACCAGGTCGCGATGTCCACCGATGACATGTCGCTGAAAAGCGCCTTCCGCAACGACATTGAGCTGCATCTGCGCGGCGATATCGACAGCGAAGCGCTGCTGCTGCACTATCTGCCCGAGGTCGACTTGTGGACCGGTGCCATCGTGGCCGCAGAGGCATTGGTCCGCTGGCGGCATCCGATTTGGGGGCTGCTGCTGCCGGATTCGTTCATCGGGGTAGCTGAGACGACGAATCTCGCGGGCGAGCTGGGCCGGTGGGTGATGCGAAGCGCCTGCGCGGAATTCAGCCGGTGGCGGGCCAACGGTATAGGGCAGAGCGCCGTATTGCGCATCAATGTGTCACCCGTGCAATTGATCACCCGCGGTTTTGTTCGGAGCGTCGCCGAAACCATTGAGGAGTTCGGCATCGATGGTGGATCGGTCTGCCTGGAAATCACCGAGCGGGCCGTGGTGCACGACATCGAAACCACGCGTAAAACGCTCACCGAGCTCAAGGAGGTCGGCGTCCAGATCGCCATCGACGACTTCGGTACCGGCTATGCGGTTCTGTCGCACCTGAAGTCGCTGCCGGTCGACATGCTCAAGATCGACACCGGGTTCGTTCGCGACTTGGGCACCAACGCCGGCGACCTCGCCATCGTTCGGGCGATCATCGGGTTAGCTGAGGCTTTCGGCCTGCAGGTCGTCGCCGAGGGAGTCGAGACACCTGCTGCCGCACTGACGTTGATGCAACACGGATGTCACCGCGCGCAGGGCTTCTTATTGTCGCGCCCAGTTCCGGGTAATGCGATGGAAGAGTTGCTGTCTGCGCGCTGGATGCCGATGCCGTTCCTTGCCGACCGCGAGGCGTTGTCGTTGGGCGTGATCTGACACACCGATGTTCCATCCATCGATGAAAAGCATGCTGCCCGTTGTCGTGTGCACTACGGCGCTGGTGCTAAACGGATGTAGTGGCCACAGCAACCCTGGGCCGCTTTCCGCGATGGTCAGTCCGGCCATACCGCCGACCGTTCAAGAGATATCCAATCCCCTGCGTGGACAATACGAAGATCTCTTGAATCCGCTTTTCCCACAAGGTAATCCGACGCAGCAGCGGTATCCGGCGTGGCCGGCGTCGTATGACGCGAGTTTGCGTGTCTCGTGGCGGCAGTTGCAGCCAACGGATCCGGGCACGCTGCCCCCGGACGCGCCGGACGATCGCAAGTTTGACTTCAGCGTGATCGACGATGCGCTGACGAAGCTGGCCAGCCGAAATATGCGGCTGACGCTTCGGGTGTACGCGTACAACTCTTGCTGCAACGACTACTATCCCGACAACGCGAATATCGCGATTCCCGACTGGATGCGATCAGCTGCCACCACCTATCCGGGGCCGCCGAACACCCCCGCAGCGGGGGTTACGCAGGTGGTACCGAACTGGAACAACCCCGGTTACCTGGACGCCTTCGGGCAGCTACTGGCCGCGCTCGGCCGTCGCTACGACGGCGACGAGCGGCTCAGTGTTTTCGAATTTTCCGGGTACGGGGATTTCAACGGGAACGACATCCTCTATCTGCGTGACGTGTTGGGTGCGCCGGGCCCGTCGCCGGACGACAGCGTGGCGATGCTGGGGTATTACAGCCAGTTCCGTGATCAGAGCATCACCATCGCATCCATTCGGCAGCTGGTCGCAGCGAACGTAACCGCCTTCCCCCACACCCAATTAGTGGTCACTCCACAGAACCCGGAGATCGTGCGCGAGCTGCTCGCCGACGACGTCACCAAGAAACTGTCCGCTCAGGTGGGGATTCGCTCGGATTGCCTCGGTGTCCAGGCGCCGTTGCCGGCCTGGGCCGAGTCCAACGACTCCCATTATGTGCAGTCCGACGATGCGGTCGTCAACGCGATCAAGCAGCGGCTGACCTCGGCGCTGGTAATCAGCGAATGGTGTCAGTTGCCGAACGGAACCGACCCGCGGACCTACTACGAGAAGGGCCTGCATGACGTCATCAGGTACCACGTGTCGATGACGTCGAGCGCCAGATTCCCGGACCGGGATTCGACTTCGGCGATGGACCCGACGTTGTATCTGTTCTGGGCCAAGGCCAATGCGTCGGCCGGCTATCGGTATTCGGTCGAGGCGCGGCCCGGGTCGCAATCGATACAGGGCAGGGTGGCGACTATTTCCGTCGTCTGGACCAATTACGGCTCCGCCGCCGCGATCGAGCAGTGGTCGCCCGGCTACAAGCTGGTGGATTTCTCGGGAGCGGTGGTCCGGACCCTGCCGGCGACGGTGAACCTCAAGACGCTGGTTCACGACGACTCCAGCCAATCGCGCGAGGAGGCGGTCCCCGCGCCGTCCACTGAATCGGTTCACATCGACCTGACCGGCTTGGCGCCCGGGCACTACACGCTGCGCGCGTCTGTGGACTGGCAACAACACAAGCCGGGCGCGTCACACGTGGTGAACTATGCGCCCATGGCGCTGGCCCGCGATGGCCGTGACGGCTCGGGGCTGTACCCAATTGCCACGCTTGACGTCCCGCGCGACACGATGACGCCGGCCAACGGTCAATGACGTGTCACACCTCGAGCGACCCACCGCATCAATACGGTCCGGGACCCGCTGGCTTTCGTCGGACATAAGTGCGATCCGGGCCTCGGCGATGTTGCCGGGTGAACCCGCTGCACCCGCCATTGACCGCGCCCTCACCGCTTCGCCGATGCCGCCGCCCGTCGTGGTCACGAGCGCGGCGGCGGTTCCCGCGCTCATCGCGGGAACGGAGGCCTTGTCGTTCGCCGGCGATATCGGTCCGGCCAACAAACTGAGAGCCCTATAGCAGAGCTGATGACATACTGCTAGTATGATACAGACATGACATAGGAACTTTAGGTATTTGCGTCGTGGTGTTTGGTCATCAGCGTTGGAACTCCGGAGGTCGACAGCATCCCTGCCGGCCTCATCCGGCCCAAATGCTGTCCGAGACACGCCGGTGAGTGCTCGCCTCGACCGAAGTATGTGCCCACCTCGAGGAGGCATCCTGAACGTGAAGGCGATCGGCCTGGCCCACGGCGCCAGCCTGGAAACCATAACCTGCGTGGAGGGCCGCGATAGCCAACGGCGATCCCAATCACCCAGGCGCGTCGGCTGTCGCTTCCAATGACGACCCACCCGGCTGAGGGACGCGCAGATGCGACGCGGCAACAGATTCTGCGTGCCGCCTCGTATCAGTTCGCTCGACGGTCCTACCATGACGTCGGCCTCGACGACATCCTGACCGACGCCGAACTGACCAAAGGCGCAATGTATTTCCATTTCCGTTCAAAGCATGCGTTGGCGGTCGCGATCGTCGAGACCCAGACCGCCGCGGCGGCCGCCGCCATGCAAGATCTGCTTTCTCGAAATCTTTCGGGCCTGGAGACGCTGATCGACTTCTCTTACCTGATAGCCGCGCAGGACACCCAGACGGATGCCACCAGGGCAGGACTGAACCTGCTCGAATCCGTCGGGCGGTCGGAGGGGTTGCAGGAGAGACTATTAGACGGATGGATCCAAGCCCTCGCTGGGGTTGTCGAGCGAGCCATCGCCGACGGTGACATCGACAAGCAATGTAGTCCAGAAGGTGTGGGACGCCTGATCGTGTCACTGCATATGGGGTTACGACAGACTAGCAATCTTGACGAACCGGCACGGTTTCTGCGCGACCTCGAGCAGAGCTGGGACGTCGTGCTGACCGGTATCCTGCAACCGGAGCGGGTCGATTACTTCAGCCAATTCGTGAAGCGGCGCACGGCACTCGCGATCCGCGCCGGCTCGACCGGCTGGAATCCGCTTGAAAAGACCCGTAGGTCGGACGATTAGTACCGCCGTAGCACCAAGTTGTTACGCTTGGTTCCCTTGCCGGGAAAAGACGAGACGCCGAGATCCGGAATCTGCGCAGATCCACGGAACTCCGGGGATGCAGGAGCGATGGCGCGCCAGGTTCGATCCGAAGCCACTCGGCGGAAGATCCTCGATGCCGCGATTGATGTATTCAGTGAGGTCGGGTATGCGACCGCTGCGTGGGGGACGATCATCGAGCGGACGGGGATGACAAAGGGAGCCCTGTACCACCATTTCGATTCCAAGGAATCGCTGGCGTCCGCCATCATCGAGGAAGGTTCGGACACGCTTCTCGTCGCCTTCCGCAACGTGTGTGGGCCGTCTTCGCCAGCGCTCGAGAACATGATCCACGGCACGTTCACGATCGCAAACGTGCTCACGTCGGACAAAATGTCTCGCGCGGCTGAGCAATTAACCGCTGCCTTAAGCGGATTCAATGAAGCCGCCGCGCGCTTCTGCGCAGGTTTGGTGGAAGCGATGGCTGCAGAAGCCCGGCGGGCAGGCGCCGAAGGAGACCTCCGATCAGACCTCGACCCGGAGGTGGTCAGCGAGTCGATCGTCGGTGCCGTGCTGGGGACACGATTGCTGTTCAATGCGATGTCTGCTGAGGGCCCCGACAGGGACCTGATTGAGCGAACGGGTCAATTGTGGGAACTTCTGCTCGCCGGCATCGTTACCGACGCCTCGCTTCCGTACTTTCGCCAATTCCTTGCCCGCGAGGCTATCCGCCACGCCCGGTCCGCCGCGTCTCCCCGTACCGAAACCATCGTGGCGCCCGAAGTCAACTAGGCGTCCGCTGTCATAGCCAACCGGTCCTGCTGGAGCGGATCCGATTTCGTAGCAGATCCCACTGAATGTGGTTGTGGTGCAATCTAACTGCGACTCACTTGACTTCGGAGGCCGGCTGGTAGCGGGGAAACACACCCGTCGGCGCGGGCAGCACCGTGCCGGGGGCCAGCCGCGCGTCGATGGCGGTGAACGCCCGCTGGTCTTCGGTCTGGCCGAGCAAGTCCAGCATCTTTGCGGCGGACTCGGGCATGACGGGCTGCACCAGCAGCGCCGCGATACGGACAGCCTCGCAGGTGGTGTAGAGCACGGTACGGAACCGCGCCTGATCCGCGTCGGACTCGCTCTTGCGCAGCACCCACGGCTGCTGGGCCGAAAAGTACTTGTTTGCCTCGCCGAGCATCAGCCAGATCGCCTCGAGGGCCAAGTGCATCGCCTGACCGTCAAAGCTCGTGCGTACGCGCTCCAACAGACCCTCGGCCGTCTTCAGCAGCTCGGTGTCGGCGGCGCTGAACTCGCCGGGTTCGGGCACCACCCCGCCCAGGTTCTTGGCCACCATCGACAACGACCGCTGGGCCAGGTTGCCGAGCTCGTTAGCCAGATCGGTGTTGATCCGGGTGATGATGGCTTCTTCGCTGTAGCTGCCGTCCTGGCCGAACGGAACTTCCCGCAACAGGAAATAGCGGACCTGATCCACGCCGAACGCGTCGATCAGGGTTACCGGATCGACGATGTTGCCCACCGACTTGCTCATCTTCTCGCCGCGGTTGAGCAGAAACCCGTGTGCGAAAACCCTTCGTGGCAGCTCGATTCCGGCTGACATCAAAAACGCTGGCCAGTACACGGTGTGAAACCGAATGATGTCCTTGCCGATCATGTGCAAGTCGGCCGGCCAGTAGCGGCGGAACAACTCTGAGTCGGTGTCGGGGTAGCCGGCTCCGGTCAGGTAGTTGGTCAGCGCGTCGACCCAGACGTACATCACGTGATCGGAGTGCTCAGGCACCGGCACCCCCCAGTCGAACGAGGTGCGGGAGATGGACAGATCGCGCAGGCCGCCCGAGACGAAGCTGACGACCTCGTTGCGTCGCACCTCAGGCGCAATGAACTCCGGGTTGGCCTCGTAATGGGCCAGCAGCTTGTCGGCATAGGCGGAGAGCCGGAAGAAGTATGTCTGCTCCTCGGTCCAGGTCAGCGGGGCGCCGGTTTCGACGGCTATCCGGGTCCCGTCGGCGAGGGGTTTGGTTTCCGATTCGACGAAGAACCGCTCATCGCGCACCGAGTACCAGCCCGAGTAGGCGTCGAGGTAGATGTCGCCGGCTGCCGACATCCGTCGCCAGATCTCCTTGGATGCCTCATGGTGGTCGGCGTCGGTGGTGCGGATGAACCTGTCGAAGGAGATGTTCAACCTCTCCTGCACCCGCTGGAACACGTCGGAGTTGCGCCGTGCCAGTTCGGCGGTGGGCAGGCCTTCGGCCGCTGCGGCCTGGGCGACCTTGAGGCCGTGCTCGTCGGTCCCGGTTAAAAAGCGGACATCGAAGCCGTCGAGCCGCTTGAACCGGGCTATGGCGTCGGTGGCGATGTACTCGTAGGCGTGCCCCAGGTGCGGTGCGGCGTTGGGGTACGTGATCGCGGTGGTGACGTAGTAAGGCCTCATCGACCCCAACCTTATTTGTGCGGCACCCTATTGTGTGCGCGTGAGTTCCAAACGTCCGCGGCCGCCGGCTCCCGACCCGTTGAGCCCGCTCATCGACGCCCACACCCACCTCGACGCGTGCGGCGCTGTGGACAGTGCGGACGTGGTCGCCATCGTTGAGCGCGCGGCGGCGGTCGGAGTGGGCGCGGTGGTCACCATCGCCGACGATCTGGAATCGGCGCGCTGGGTGACGCGGGCGGCCGAGTGGGATTGGCGGGTTTATGCCGCGGTGGCGTTGCATCCCACACGCGCGGACGCGCTGAACGATGCTGCTCGGGCCGAGATCGAGCGACTGGTAGCCCACCCCAGGGTGGTGGCCGTCGGTGAAACCGGCATCGATCTATATTGGCCCGGGCGCCTGGACGGCTGTGCGCAGGTGGGCGCGCAGCGAGAAGCGTTCGCGTGGCATATCGACCTCGCCAAGCGGTGCGGGAAACCGCTGATGATCCACAATCGGGAGGCCGACACTGAGGTGCTCGACGTGTTGCGGGCCGAGGGCGCTCCCGACATGGTGATCTTCCATTGCTTTTCGTCGGACAGTGCGATGGCCCGCCGCTGTGTCGACGCCGGGTGGTTGCTCAGCCTGTCGGGGACGGTGAGCTTCCGCAACGCACGCGCCCTACGGGAAGCCGTTCCGCAGATACCCGCAGAGCAGCTTCTGGTGGAGACGGATGCGCCGTACTTGACGCCCCATCCTTACCGTGGCGCAGCGAACGAGCCGTACTGCCTCCCCTACACTGTCCGGGCGATCGCTGAACTGGTCGGTCGGCCGCCCGAAGAGTTGGTGCAGATCACCACGAGCAATGCTCGCCTGGTCTATGGACTGGCCTCGCCGGGCGGGTGATTTCAATAACACCTTCGCGAACACCTTCGCGTCGGAGTTGCTGAACATTGGCCAGTTCGTTACCGTCTTGTGATCGAACGGTTGGGCCTGTGGGCCCTTTTGTTATTTGCGCTGAGTTGGTCGTTGAAGTTGTTGCTGAGGTCGGGGTAAACGCGCGTTGAGTGTATTGACGAAACTTCATCAATCCCCATCACGCATGTTGCGACTCGTCGTCGCAGGCCTGCTTTTAGCACTGACGTTGGCCGGTGGCTTTGCCGTTTCTGAATCCAAGTCGGTGACGCTGACCGTCGATGGCATCGCGATGCGGGTGACAACCATGAAGTCGCGGGTGATCGACATCGTCGAGGAGAACGGCTTCACGGTCGACGAGCGCGACGACCTGTATCCCGCCGGTGATGTGCAGGTGCACGACGCCGCCAACATCGTGCTGCGGCGCAGCCGGCCGTTGCAGATCTCGCTGGACGGCCATGACGCCAAGCAGGTTTGGACCACGGCATCCACCGTGGACGAGGCGTTGGCTCAACTCGCGATGACCGACACCGCTCCCGCTGCGGCCTCTCGCGGCAGTCGCGTTCCGCTGGCGGGGATGGCTCTGCCCGTCGTCAGCGCCAAGACCGTCAAGCTCAACGACGGGGGCGCGATCCGCATGGTGCACATGCCGGCGCCCAACGTCGCGGGACTACTGAGCGCCGCCGGCGCACCGCTGCTCGACAGCGACCAGGTGGTGCCTGCCGCGACGTCGCCGATCGTCGACGGCATGGAAATCCAAGTGACCCGTAATCGAATCCAAAGGGTCACCGAACGGATTCCGCTGCCGCCGAACGCTCGTCGGGTCGAGGACCCGGAGATGAACATCAGCCGGCAGGTCGTCGAAGACCCGGGTAGCCCGGGCACACAGGACGTGACGTACGCGGTGGCCACCGTCAATGGTGTGGAGACCGGCCGGATCCCCGTCGCCAACATCGTGATCACGCCGTCCCGTGAATCCGTGGTGCGCGTGGGCACCAAGCCCGGCACAGATGTGCCCCCGGTGACCGACGGATCCATCTGGGACGCCATCGCGGGCTGCGAGGCCGGCGGAAACTGGGCGATCAACACCGGTAACGGGTATTACGGTGGTGTGCAATTCGACCAGGGCACCTGGGAACGTAACGGCGGGCTACGGTTCGCCTCCCGTGCCGACCTCGCGACCCGCGAAGAGCAGATCACCATTGCCCAGGTGACGCGGGAGCGCCAGGGGTGGGGCGCGTGGCCAGTGTGCAGCGGAAGAGCTGGTGCACGCTGACCATCCGGCTGCTCGGGCGCACCGACATCAGGCGGCTGGCTAAAGAACTTGAATTCCGGCCGCGGAAGGCCCTCGGCCAGAATTTCGTGCACGACGGCAACACCGTGCGGCGAGTGGTTTCGACCTCGGGGGTCAGCCGGTCTGACCATGTCTTGGAAGTCGGGCCCGGTCTCGGGTCGCTCACACTGGCGCTGCTCGACCGCGGCGCCGCCGTCACCGCCGTCGAAATCGACCCGGTATTGGCCGCTCGGCTACCTCAGACCGTTGCCGAGCATTCGCATAGTGAAATCCAGCGGCTCACGGTGCTCAATCGCGACGTCTTGACCCTTCGTCGCGACGATCTTGCCGCCGGGCCGACAGGCCCGACAGCCTTAGTCGCCAATCTGCCCTACAACGTTGCGGTCCCAGCGCTGTTGCACCTGCTTGCCGAATTTCCGTCCATTCAGGTCGTGACGGTGATGGTGCAGGCCGAGGTCGCCGAACGGCTTGCCGCCGGGCCGGGCGGCAAGGACTACGGTGTGCCCAGCGTCAAGGTGCGTTTCTTCGGACAGGTTCGCCGCTGCGGAATGGTTTCGCCAACAGTCTTCTGGCCCATTCCCCGTGTCTATTCCGGATTGGTTCGCATCGACCGGTACGCGACCTCGCCGTGGCCACCCGACGCAGCTTTCCGGCAGCAGGTATTCGAACTGGTCGACATCGCGTTTGCTCAGCGCCGCAAGACATCTCGCAACGCGTTTGCCGAGTGGGCGGGCTCGGGCGCCGAGTCGGCGAATCGATTGCTCGCCGCCAGCATCGATCCCGCCCGTCGCGGTGAGACGCTGTCCATCGACGACTTCGTGCGGCTGTTGCGACGTTCCGGCAATCCGGACGACAGCACCATCCCGGCAAGACCGGATACCGCGCTGCGGCACGTTTCAGGGCAGGCTTCTGCCGGCTGATTGCGCCATCGTTAGGTGCCGTTGCGTGTAGTTCGCGTGCCGCAGCGATAGTCTGCTGCGGTGTCCGCGTCTGACGGCAACACCGCTGCGCAGTGGGTACCCACCGGGTCCGTCACCGTTCGGGTGCCCGGAAAAGTCAACCTGTACCTGGCGGTCGGCGATCGCCGCGAGGACGGCTATCACGAGCTGACGACAGTGTTTCAAGCCGTCTCGTTGCTCGACGAGGTGACGGTGCGCAACGCCGATGTGTTGTCCCTCGAGCTGGTCGGAGAGGGCGCCGACACACTGCCCACCGATGAACGTAACCTCGCCTGGCAGGCTGCCGAGCTGATGGCCGACCACGTGGGCCGCGCGCCCGATGTCTCGATCATGATCGACAAATCCATTCCGGTGGCCGGCGGCATGGCGGGTGGCAGCGCGGACGCGGCGGCGGTGCTGGTTGCCATGAACGCACTGTGGGAACTCAACGTGCCTCGCCGCGATCTCCGCATGCTCGCCGCGCAACTGGGCAGCGACGTGCCATTCGCTTTACATGGCGGCACCGCGCTGGGAACCGGTCGCGGCGAGGAGCTGGCCACCGTCCTGTCCCGGAACACCTTCCACTGGGTGCTGACGTTCGCTGAGCGCGGGCTGCTCACTCCGGCGGTGTTCACCGAGCTCGACCGGCTCAGGGACAGCGGAGACCCGCCGCGGCTGGCTGAGCCCGGGCCGGTACTGGCGGCCCTGGCCGCCGGCGATCCAGAGCAGCTGGCGCCGCTGCTGGGCAATGAAATGCAAGCGGCCACGGTGAGCCTGGACCCGGCACTACGGCGTACTCTGCGCGCCGGTGTGGAGGCCGGTGCCCTGGCGGGCATCGTGTCCGGCTCGGGTCCGACGTGTGCTTTTCTGTGCACCTCAGCGTCTGCGGCGGTCGATATCGGCACCCAGCTGTCGGGAGCGGGTGTCTGCCGCACGGTCCGGGTTGCCAGCGGACCGGTACCCGGTGCCCGCGTAGTGCCGACACCGATGACTGAAGTCTGAACGGGATGTGAAATACAACTCAGGGGGCGTCAGAGTTTGGCGGCTACTTAAGAAAAGTTTAAGATGACTCGCGGTGACGAGTAGCGGTAAGCAGGACCACTCGATTTCGTCGTCTGCCGGGCGCTGCGGTGGACGGCCGACGGATCGACACCGGCCGGGTTTGGTGGGCCAGTTTCCTGCTAGCCGGGTAACCGAGCGCGGGGTTGCTGGCTCATCACTGTTTCGAGATCTAACCGCTCCCCAACTGTGCTCGCGCGCCTGCTTCAAAGTAGCTCCCAGCAGGCGGAATATGAGGTTTCGGGCGTTGGGGAAGGTGCCGGGACCGAGGAGGCCTTTGTGAGCAGGTTTACCGAGAAGATGTACCACAACGCCCGGACCGCAAGCACGGGCATGGTCACCG
>Ga0210393_10000751_pt1 | contig 28077 bp, 27 predicted proteins | sample IncBWC27OmetaG_FD_160068 | JGI IMG/M metagenome (GOLD analysis project Ga0210393, IMG submission 160068) | Forest soil microbial communities from Barre Woods Harvard Forest LTER site, Petersham, Massachusetts, United States - Inc-BW-C-27-O ...
TCGGCACGACCATCACCGACACCGACACGCCGCTGCCGATGGTCGAATTGCGCCTGGCTTAGCTGCGATCCGGGCCCTTCGCCGTCATCACCGCGAACGTGGCCAACAACGACGCGGCCGGGAGCGTATTGACAACCTTGTCCCGCACCCGGATGTGCGCGCCCACGGCCAAGACGAAATACAACGTCAGCATCGCCATCGTCAGCATCGCCATCGTCAGCCTCGCCAGGGCGGGGAACCGGGTGACCGACAGCAAGCCGACCGCGGCGGCGGTCTTGACCACCGGCAGCACGGGTCGAATGTTGTCCGGTACCCCCAGAGCATCCAGCGTCTTCTTGATGGGAGCGATCTGGACTCCGCACGCCACCGCGTCGACCGCCTGGAATGCGGCAAGCGCCGCATAGGTTTTCGGTGAAGTCAACGCACCCATCTGGCGATCCTATTGAGTCAACTCCGGCGGTGCCCCCGGCTGGCCGTCCACCGGCTGGCGGGCTATCGCCTCGGCCTTGGCTACCGCTTGGGCGATCGCCGGATCGGTCTCAGTCGAGAACCAGTCGGCGACATCGGCGTCGTCGTCGGTCGCGTGCTTGGGTGCGTCGTCGACAGGAGAGGGCTGGAACCGGAAGACCCCGTCTTCACCCGGTGTGCCCAGAAGCCTGGTCAACCCTTGCAACGCCGCGCTGAAATCGCTGGGCACCACCCACACCTTGTTAGCGTCGCCGCGCGCCATCTCCGGCAGCGTCTGCAGGTACTGGTAGGCCAGCATCTCCGGAGTGGGCCTGCCGGCCTTGATCGCGGCGAACGTCTTCTCGATGGCCTTGGCCTGCCCCTGCGCCCGCAGGTAGGCCGCGGCGCGCTCACCCTGGGCGCGCAGCATCCGAGATTGCCGGTCGGCCTCGGCGGCCAGGATCGCGGCCTGCTTGGCGCCCTCGGCGGCCAGGATCTGTGCCTGCTTGGCGCCTTCAGCCTGTGTGATCGCGGCCTGCCGGCTACCTTCGGCGGTCAAAATTATCGCCCGCTTCTCCCGATCGGCCTTCATCTGCTTTTCCATCGACGCCTGGATCGACGGCGGCGGGTCGATGCTGCGCAGCTCGACCCGGGCTACCCGCAGGCCCCAGCGGCCGGTCGCCTCGTCGAGCACACCACGCAACTGTGCGTTGATCTTGTCGCGGGAGGTCAGCGTCTGCTCCAGCGTCATGCCGCCGACGACGTTGCGCAGCGTGGTCGTGGTGAGCTGCTCGACCCCGACGATGTAGTTGCTGATCTCATACACCGCGGCCTGCGGGACCGTGACCTGAAAGTAGACCACGGTGTCGATGTTGAGGGTCAGGTTGTCCTCGGTGATCACCGGCTGAGGCGGGAACGACACCACCCGCTCGCGCAGGTCCACCCGCGCGCGGACGCGGTCGATGAACGGCACCAACAACGTCAACTGTCCGCTGACCGTCCGGCTGTACCGACCCAGCCGCTCAATCACCGCGGCCTCCGCCTGCGGGATCAACGCAACCGACTTGGCCACCACGATGATCGCAAAAATCACCAGGACGGCGAGCAACACCAAACCAGCAACCGCACCTTGCACCGGAGTTCCTTTCTCTCGCAGCGTCTTCGCAGTGTCCGCACCGACGGGCTACATGTGCCTGAAAACCACCGCCGTAGCGCCGTCGATGTGCATGACAGTCACCGACTCGCCCGGTTCGTAGATATCACCGTCGTTCAGGGGGCGCGCTGTCCACACCTGGCCGTCGAGCTTCACCTGGCCCTCATCACGGGCAACGCGATCAAGCACTAACGCGCTTTTGCCCCCCAGCGCCTCGATTCCCATCAGCACCCCCTGGGCGGGCGTCAGCCGCCGCCGCAGCGCAGGCCGCACCAGTACCAGCAGCAGAACCGAGACGATCAGGAACACCGACCCGTCGGCCCACACCGGCCAATCCATCAGCCAGCTGGTTAGCGCCGCGGCCAGCGCGCCCCCGCCGAGCATCACCAAGAACATATGGCCAGTGAGGGCCTCCGCACCGGCGAGCACCAGCGCGAATATTAGCCAGATCACAGTGACGGCCATGCCGCCAGAATACGCGCGATCGGCCTTTGCCGGACTAAGCAACTACACTGCGAGATCATGTGGTGTCCCAGTGTTTCGCTGTCCCTGTGGGCCAACGCCTGGCTCGCGGGTAAGGCCGCGCCCGATGACGTCTTGGACGCGTTATCTCTTTGGGCACCAAAGCAATCGGTGACCGCGTATGATGCTGTCGCCGCGGGCCACACCGGACTGCCTTGGCCCGACGTCCACGACGCCGGAACGGTCTCGTTGTTCCAGACGCTGCGTGCCGCGGTTGGCCGGCCGACGACGTCGTCGGCGGGCCCCGCGGGCCCGCGTCGGTTGCGCGGGACGATCAACGTGGTTTTGCCGGCGCCCGGCGACGTGCGCGGCCTGCCCCCGGGCACGCAATTCGAGCGTGACGCCCTGGCCGCGAGCGAAGCGGTGATCATCACCAACCCCGACGATCCCGCCACTGCCGTCGGCCTGGTCCCCGAGTTCTGCTACGGCGACCTCGGGGAGGCCGTCGACCCCGTCGATAACGAGCCGGGTTTCCCCGAACCGTGCGCGCTGTCATGGACGGTGTACTCACTGCCCGGCGCACCCGCGTTCGACCACCACGAGCTGGGCGATGCCGAATACACGCTGCGATCAGCCGTGCGCTCGGCCGCCGACGCACTGGGCGCCATCGGCCTGGGATCCGCCGCGACCGACATCGACGACCCGCGCGGACTTGTCGAGCAGTTACTGGAATCCACAAGGCAACACCGGATTCCCGACCATGCGCCGTCACGCGCATTGCGGGTGCTGGAGAACGCCGCGCACGTCGACGCGATCATCGCGGTCAGTGCCGGACTCAGTCGATTGCCCGACTCCGCAACAGACCGTCCCCCGCACGCGGGCGGCACCCCCACCGCGGCCCACATGGTGGCCGGGCTCGAACCACTCGGGACGCAATCATCGTCGGAGGCTCGGATCGCCAGCGACGCGCTGCGGCCGCTTACCGCGGTGGTGCGGTCGGCACGGATGGCCGCGGTCAACGCGATCCTGCACTCGGCCTGGCCCGATTAACTGCGTTGGGCCGCAACACAGTGCGGCGGACGGCATGGCGCGCCGTTGATGCTGGCGAGGCAGCCCGGCACCGGATCAGGCCCAGTCACCCGGGCGGGTGCCTGGTCCAACCGGAGTTCGTCGATCAAACCCGCGGCCAGCCGGGCGAATCGCCGATCGGCGTTGGGCGTGGAGGCCCGGGCGAACGCTATCCCCGCCGCCTCGGCTTGTAATCGCAACTCGTGGTCGAGATCCCACACCACCTCGATGTGGTCGGCGACGAACCCAATGGGGCAGACGATGACCGCTTTGGTGCCCGCGGCGGCCAGCGTCGTGAGATGGTCGGCGACATCGGGTTCTAGCCATGGAACCTGCGGCGGGCCGGATCGCGACTGCCAGGTCAGGTCGTAGTCGGTGTACCCGGCGACCGCCGCCACCAGCCTTGTGGCGTAAGCGACTTGGCGGCTGTAGAGCTGCGGACCGCAGCGCTGATCGGCGGTCACCGGGACCGAATGTGCGGTAAACACCAGCCGCGCGTCGCCACACAGCCCAGCAGGCAAGGTTTCGGCGGCCGCCGCGATGGCGTCGGCGAACATCTCGACAAAAAGTGGATGGTCGAAGTATGGCCGTAGTTTCACCAACTCGGGGGCGTCCGGCCCGGTCGCCCGCCGGGCCCGGGCAATGTCCTCGACATACTGCGTGCAGCTGGAGTAACCGCTCCACGCCGACGTGGTGAATACCGCTGCACGACGAATACCATTGTCTCGCATCGTTGCAACAGATTCTTCGACGTAGGGCTCCCAGTTGCGATTGCCGAAATAGACCGGCAGGTCCAGGCCGTGATCGACAAGTTCGGCACGCAGTTGAGTGATCAGCGCGAGGTTGATCCGGTTGATCGGCGATACCCCACCGAAATGCAGGTAGTGCTCGGCAACTTCGTCAAGGCGCTCGGGCGGCACATTCCGGCCGCGGGTGACGTTCTCCAGGAACGGCCGAACCTGCTCTGGCCCTTCCGGCCCGCCGAAGGACAGCAGCAGGACGGCCTCAAAATTCACGGAATTCCATTGCCGTCTAGAGCAATTGGGTGCTGGCGCCGCCGTCGGCGTAGATGATTGTCCCAGTGGTCGCCGGCAGCCATTCGGAAAGCAGCGCGCACACCGTCTTGGCGACCGGCGTGGGATCCTTCATGTTCCAACCGACCGGGGCGCGCTGGTCCCAGCCCTCCTCGAGCAGCTGTATCTGGGCTCCGGCCTCCTCGCCGAGCGCGCCACCCACGATCGCGCTCATCGCCAGTGTCCGGATCGGTCCTGCCGCAACGAGATTCGAACGGACACCGAACTTGCCGGCCTCGCGCGCCACGAACCGGTTGACCGACTCCAGCGCGCTCTTGGCGACGGTCATCCAGTTATAGGCGGGCATCGCCCGGCTCGGGTCGAAATCCATGCCGACAATGGAACCGCCGGGATTCATGATGGGCAGCAACGCCTTAGCCAACGAGGCATACGAATACGCGGAGATATGGATGCCCTTGGAGACATCCGCGTAAGGCGCGTCGAAGAACGGGTTGATGCCCATACCGGTCTGCGGCATGAAACCGATCGAATGTACTACGCCGTCGAGCTTGTTGTCCTCGCCGATCTCGTTGGTTACCCGCTCGGCAAGGGTCTCCAGATGCTTCTCGTTCTGCACGTCGAGTTCGATCAGGGGGGCTTTTTCCGGTAGCCGATCGGCGATGCGCTGAATCAGCCGCAACCGGTCAAACCCGGTCAGCACCAGCGAAGCCCCCTGCTCTTGGGCCACCCGTGCGATGTGAAACGCGATCGACGAGTCGGTGATGATCCCGCTGACCAGGATCCGTTTACCTTCGAGCAGTCCCATATCCGTCCTTAATTCCTCAGTGACCCATGCCCATGCCGCCGTCGACCGGGATCACCGCGCCCGAGATGTATGCGGCGTCCTCGGACGCCAGGAAGCTGACCACCCCGGCGACCTCGGCGGCCGTGCCAACCCGCTTCGCCGGGATGAATTCCAGCGCCCCCTGCTGAATCCGCTCATCCAGCGCGCGGGTCATATCGGTGTCGATGTAGCCCGGGGCCACCACATTGGCGGTCACCCCGGCCTTTGTCAGCTCCCGGGCGATCGAGCGGGCCATGCCGATCACCCCGGCCTTGGAGGCTGCGTAGTTGGCCTGGTTGCCGATGCCCCAGCTGCCGGAGACCGAACCTATGAAGATCATCCGGCCGAACCGCTTCTTGGTCATGCTGCGCGATGCCCGCTGAGCCACCCGGAACGCCCCGGTGAGGTTGGCGTCGATGACCTTCTCGAACTTCTCCTCGGTCATCCGCATGAGGAACGCGTCCGCGGCCAGACCGGCGTTGGACACCAGCACCTCGACCGGACCCTGATGCTCCTCGACCTCTTTGAAAGCGCGATCGACGGCGTCGTTGTCCGTGACGTCACACTCAACGCCGAACAGCCCCTCGGGCGCCCCGGATCCGCGGTGCGTGACGGCCACCTTGTGGCCGTCAGCGGCCAGCCGCTGTGCGATCGCCAGACCGATCCCCCGGTTTCCGCCCGTCACCAGGACTGAACGGGATACGAATGCGGGTTTGCCGCTGTCGGCGGCGAGCTCGGTGGCTACTTCAGTCACCTGGCCAACTTATCGCCTCGCTGCGCAGGCGCTGCAATGGGCTCATCACGAGCGAAAGAAGCTAGGTCGGCAGCCGCCGGTTGATCAGCAGCGCCGCCAAACCCGCCAGCGCCAGCACGAACGCACCGAGCCGCAGCCAGCCCACGCTGGCGTCGCCCTTGATCGTCTCGTAGCCGATCTGCTGTTGCAGCGACGCGTAGACGCCCTTGAGCTCTTCCAGGCTCGCGGCGTTGTAGGCATTCCCACCCGAAAGCTGGGCGACCTTTTTGAGCGTTTCATCATCGACCGGCACCGGCTGGCGCTGGTCGTTGATCTCGACGAAGCCGTAGGGGGTGCCGAATGAGATCGTCGAGATCGGCACGCCTTGATCCTTGGCGGTGCGCGCGGCGGTGAAGGCGCCCTTCGGATTGTCCGGGTTGGTCGGCATCGTCTCCTTACCGTCGGAGAACAACACGATGCGCGCCGGCGGCGGGGTGTCGCCGCCACCGATCACCGCGCCGACCGTCGCGATGGCCTGCAGCGCGGTGAAAATCCCTTCCCCGGTCGCGGTCCGGTCGGCGAACTGCAGCTTGTCCAGCGCGTTCTTGGTCGCCTCCCGGTTCGTCGTCGGTGATACCAGCACCGTCGCGGTTCCCGCGTAGGCGATCAGTCCAAGGTTGATTCCCGGCGTCAGCTCGCCGGCGAATTGCTTTGCGGCCTCCTGCGCGGCCGCCATCCGATTGGGCTCGACATCGGTGGCCCGCATCGACTGCGACACGTCGATCACCAACATCACCACCGCACGGTTGCGCGGAATCCGGACGTCATTGGTCGGCCCCGCCATCGCGATGGTGAACAGCACCAAGGACGCCACCAGCAGGATCGCCGGCACGTGCCGCCATTTAGCGGGCCGCTTCGGGGCGACGCTTTCCAGCAGCTCCATGTTGGCGAACCGCAGCAACCGACGCTGCCGCGCCAATTGCATCAGGACATACAGCGCGGCCAAGCCAAAGACCACGAGAAGGAAAAGGAAGAACCACGAGTGGTCGAAGCCGGACAGCGACATTGGCCCAAGCAACGGCAGCGTCATGAGGGACCCGTCTTGCTATGGATGCCCGTCGGCGTCACTGGCGGCCCGCCATCGCCCCGCGCCGGCGGGACTCGACGAAACGAACGATGTCGGCGATCCAGTCTCGGTCGGTGCGCAGCGTCAATACCGGTGCCCCGCAACCGCGAATCGTGCGAGCCACGTCGGCGCGATGCGCCGCGGCCGCCTTGGCGAAGTCGTCACGCAGTTGCGCATCGATGGTGAATTCGCGTGTGACCCCCGATTCGGCATCCTGCAGGACGACGTCACCGACATCGGGCAGTTCGACATCGCGGGGATCGAGCACTTCGATGGCCAGCACCTCGTGGCGGGCCGCAATCGCCCGCAGCGGACGCATCCAGTTGATCGGGCCGAGGAAATCGCTGATGATCACGGCCATTCCACGACGGCGTTCCGGCCGGCGCAGCGCATCGATAGCCGTCGCCAAATCTCCACGAACCCCGACCGGCGCCTTGGGCGTCGTCGCAATCTTCCGCAATAGCGTGTGCTCGTGCTGGCGTCCAGAGCGGGCCGGCACTCGAGTGGTGGTCGCGCCGGTGGCGACGATCGCGCCGAGCCGGTTGCCGCCGCCGCTGTTGAGGAACGTGATCGCCGCCGCGGCCGCCACCGCCAGGTCACGTTTCTCGCAGACCGTGGTGCCGAAGTCCAGGCTGGCCGACATGTCGACCACCAGCCAGGTCTCCAGTTCGCGGTCGGCGATCATCTGCCGAACGTGCGGGTGCGTGGTGCGCGCGGTGACGGCCCAGTCCATCCGCCGGACATCGTCGCCGGGCTGATACAGGCGCGACTCCCCCGGCTCCGAACCCGGTCCCGGGATCAGGCCGAGATGATCGCCGTGCAGGACGCCGTCCAGCTTGCGCCTGACGGTCAGCTCAAGGGTGCGCAGCGCCGCCGACAGCTTCGGGTCGTCGATCTGCCCACGCTCGAACGACGGCGGGTGGACGACCGGACGCGTTTTGGGATCGGTCACCGACCGCTAGCCGCCACGGTCTGCATCACCGGGGGTACCGAATGTCCTTGCTGCGGAACGGCATTCACCTGCGGCAGGGCGACCGTCTGCAGGACTCGGTTGATGACGACCTCCGGCGAGATCTCGTCGGCGAGCGCGTCATAGGTGAGCACCAGCCGGTGCCGCAGGACGTCGGGAATGACTTCCACGACGTCTTGCGGGATCACGTAGTCGCGGCCGCGCACCAGCGCCAGTGAGCGCGCGCCGGCAATGATGCCCAGCGAGGCACGCGGGGAGGCGCCGAACGAGATCCAGCTCTTGACGTCGTTCATCCCGAGCTGCTCGGGGTAACGGGTGGCCATGACGACGCGCACCACATAGTCGACGAGCGCATGGTGGACGAAGACGTTGGCCGCGATGTCCTGCAGCCGCACCAGGTCACCGGTTTGCAGGATCTGCTTGGGCTCCGGCGGTCGGACGCCCATCCGGTAGATGATCTCGCGCTCCTCTTCCGGCGACGGGTAGCCGACGTTGATCTTGAACAGGAAGCGGTCCCGCTGCGCCTCGGGCAACGGGTAGACACCCTCGTGCTCGATCGGGTTCTGCGTGGCCATCACCAGGAACGGGTTGGGCAGCGGGAAGGTCTTGCCGCCGATCGACACATGGCGTTCCTGCATGACCTCCAGCAGCGCCGACTGCACCTTCGCCGGCGCGCGGTTGATCTCGTCGGCGAGCAGGAAGTTGACCACCACCGGGCCGAGCTCGGTGTCGAACTCCTCCTTGCCCTGCCGGTAGATGCGGGTACCGATGATGTCGGTGGGCACCAGGTCGGGCGTGAACTGGATACGCGCGAACGTCCCGCCGACCACCCGCGCGAAGGTCTCCACGGCCAGCGTCTTGGCCACGCCGGGAACACCTTCGAGCAGCACGTGTCCCTTGGACAGCAGACCGACCAGCATCCGCTCCACCAGTTGGTCCTGGCCGACGATGATCCGCTTGACCTCGAAGATGGCGCGTTCGAGGGTGTGCACCTCGGCGGCCAATCCGTCGGCGCCACCACCTGACGGCGCCTGATGGGCCGGCGGGCCGGAATGCCCGCCCGGGCCCGAGTAACCACTGGCGCCCGGGGGCGGCCCGCCTGCTGATGTCATCACATACCTTTCTCGGCTCAACCGACAAAGCTCAATCGGACACGACTGCTGGCACGACCGATGTCGTGGGGCAGCGACGTGCCCGCGTCCAACTATTCCAGGCCCGTCGGAATCCGTCGACGTCGCGGTTCCAGCCCGGGACCGCCAAGTGAACAGCACACCTGGGTCAGTACTCGATGATCCTAGTCAGGAACGGCGTCATCCCTGGTTTACGAACCGGGCTGACCGTGACTTTGCCGGCGCTTCCGGATGCCTCCAGCATCTGGCCATTGCCCAGGTACATGGTGACGTGCTGGCTGCCGCCCGGGCCGTAAAAGATAAGGTCGCCGCGCCTGGCCTCGTTCTGAGGAATGTGGCGGCCGAAGTTGTACTGGTCACCGGAGAACCGTGGGATCAGCACGCCGACCCCGGCGAACGCATACCGCATCAGACCCGAGCAGTCGAAGCCGTTGATGTTGGCGCCGTCGCCGACGCCCTTGCTGGGACCCTGCAGCGTCCCACCGCCCCAGGAGTACGGCACGCCCATCTGTGACCCGGCCCGCTTGATCACGTACTCGATGGCCTGTCGGCCGTTGGCCCGCGGGATTCGGCTGGGGCTGGTGGTGCCGGGGTCGGCCGCGGGAGTCGTGCCGCCGAGGTTGATCCCCAGCCCGCCGAGAAACTGCCTGCCCAGATCCAGCGTGGTCTGGGTGGCCTGCGCGGTGGCTTGCAGCGACTGGTTGGCGACGGCGAGCGGATCTCCCGGCGCGCCGGCGCTGATGGTGGCCGGCAAAGTGGGGTCCCACTGGCCGGGGTCGGCCGTGGCCGGTGCGACGACAGACAACATCAGCCCGGTCACCACAGCGGTGATCCAGGCTAGGTTGATCAGGCGAAAACGCTTGTGCCGCATAGCTCCTCGTTAATACTCGATGTAGCGGACCACGTAGGGGGTCATGCCGCTGGTGCGCACCGGCGCGACGCGCACCTTCAAGCCGATGTCGGGGGCCTCGAGCATCTGGCCGTCGCCGAGGTAGATCGTCACATGCTGGCTGCCGCCCGGGCCGTAGAAGATGACGTCGCCGCGGCGCATCTGTGAGGAGGGGATCTTGCGACCCATGTTGTACTGCGAACCCGAATAGTGCGGCAGCTTGATGCCCACCCCGGCGAACGAATACAAGACCAGACCCGAGCAGTCGAAGCCGGTGATCCCGGCCCCGGAGTCGATTCCTTTACTGGGCCCGGCCGCGTTGCCGCCACCCCAGGAGTAGGGCACCCCGATCTGCGACATCCCGCGGCGAATCGCATACTCGCTGGCCTGCCGCCCGTAGACCCGCGGGATCCGTCCGCCCGGGGTGGCGTTGGTGATGCCGGTGTCGTCGGGCTTGAGGATGCCCAGCTGCTGCAGAAAGCTGCGCCCCATACCGGCGGTGACCTGCGTCGAAGTCGCCGAGATGCCCAACACCTGGTTGATCACCGCGATCGGGTCACCGGGGACGTTAGCGCTGGGGATCATGGGCAGCGTCGGATCCCAACCATCCCACTGCCGGCCGCCGGCTGGCGGCGCACCGCCCGGTGATCCGGGATCCCACCGGTCGCCGGATGCCGGGACACCGGGCCCACCTTTGCCTGCCGACCATTGGCGGGCGGCCTCGAGCCTGGCTGCCTCGAGTTTGGCCTGAGCCTCATCACGCTCGGCGGCCAGTCGAGTGGCCTCTGCACGCTGTTCGTTGAACTTGCGCTTCGAGTCGGTGAGCGCCGCCACCGCGGCATCCTGGCTGGCCTTGGCATCGGCTGCGGCCTTGTCCGCCTTCTGCTTGGCCAGCCGCGCCGCCGACTCCTTATTCACCTGATCGGTCCGGGCCCGCTGCAAGTTGTCCATCACCGCCTGGGAACTGGCGGTCAGCGTCCTGGCCGCGGTTTCGGTGGCGATGATGTCTTCGGGGCTGGTCGCGGTCAGGTAGGCGCCCGACGGGCCGTTCATATAGGTCGCCGCCGCAAAGGTGTTGAAGCGGTGCTGCGCCCCAGCGATTGCCGCATTGGCCTCTTGGACCCCCTGCTGACTGGCCTCGAGGTCGTGTTCGGCGGCGGTCGCGTTGTCCCGTGCGGTCTCCACGTCGACGAGTGCCTTGTTGACGCTTTCCTGGGCGGTCTGGATTTCGGCACTCAGGTCTTTCATGCGCTGGTTGGCCTTGGCGACGTTGGCGATCAGCGCAGCCAAAGTGTTCGCGTTGGGATCACCGTGCGCCAGGCCGGGTGTGCATACCAGCAGGGCCGCGGTCAAGACCGAAGGAATGACCGGCCGGATCAGCCTGGCTATTGGTCGCACGAAGGAGCCACGGGGGGTGCGTGTCATTCGACTCGGGGTCTCCTATGGCTCAGCGCGGACAGACGACGCAAATCACAGAGTTCTCGGAAAGCGCCAAAGACAACATGAGCATCATTTGCACCGTACGTCACACGGGACCCTATTGAAACGCAAGCAACAAACTGCACTCTGGAAGTGCGTTTACTGTGACCGAACAGTGACCTGGTGTGTTTGCCCCGGAGACCAACAGGGCGCACTCATAAAGACCGGCTGAGCCGGAAACGCCGGTTAAGCGCCCTAACTGGGCTCTTCCTGCGGAGCTTCTGCTGTCTGGGCTGACGTTGCTGATCGCTTACTGCGCAGCTGCATGAACCGAGTGCCGACGGCCGCCGCGAGTACCCCGATCAGCAAAACAATGGTCAATCCGGTCCACGGAAACTCGGGAGTGTTCAGCTCATTCAAGAAGTGCTGCGCTGAGACCGTCGGGTTGCCCGTCTTGGCGATGTCCTCGCCGGCTTCGAGCGTGACGCGCGGGAAGTGCGTGCTGTAACTGCCGACGAAGCTCGGGCTGAGCGTCAGGACCGTGACATCGTGGTAGTCGGCGCCAACCACGGTGGAGATGTCGCGCAATGGTGTGTCATTCGGGGGGTTGTGGTCGAGCAGAACGATCTTGAGGTTGATGCCCTCGGCGTGAGCTTGGTTGACGATGCCAAGCAGCCCCGGCATGGCATCCGGTGCCGCGCTGACCCCGGACGCCGCGACCTGAGCTTTGACCGCTGTCATCTCGACGTCCTGCGGAATGTAAAGCGGTAGCACCGGGATGGTCTGAGGCAGCGGTAGTTCGAAGGAATCTTGCCGGGTCATTGTGTCCCTCCTGCCCTTTCTTGCCCAGTGCTACAGGCACCGTACGCGACGTTCCCCGGCGGTGACGCGCGTGGCGGTTGGGGGTGAGTCGGAGAATCGGCCGCCCAAGGGGGTTTAAACCCATACCCCGCCAGACAAGACTGAAATATACGAGTGCAGCCGTAATGCAGGACAAGCGTACTGTTAAAGTGGCACCGCGCCGTCGACACGGCCCGTCGGCGGAAGAACTGAATCCCTGGGAGTTGATGTGACTAGCAAAGATTCTTCTGACTCATTCGGAGCACGCGACACTCTCAAGGTCGGCGATAACAGTTACCAGATCTATCGTCTCGACGCCGTCCCGAATACCGAGAAACTCCCCTACAGCCTCAAAGTCCTCGCGGAGAACCTGCTGCGCAATGAGGACGGCAGCAACATCACCAAAGACCACATCGAGGCCATCGCGAACTGGGACCCCAAGGCAGACCCCAGCATTGAGATCCAGTACACGCCCGCGCGCGTGGTGATGCAGGACTTCACCGGCGTGCCCTGCATCGTCGACTTGGCCACCATGCGTGAGGCCATTGGCGACCTGGGCGGCAAACCGGACAAGGTCAACCCGCTGGCGCCGGCCGATCTGGTGATCGACCACTCGGTGATCGCCGACCTGTTCGGCCGCGCCGACGCATTCGAGCGCAATGTCGAGATCGAGTACCAGCGCAACGGCGAGCGCTACCAGTTCCTGCGCTGGGGCCAGGGCGCGTTCGATGACTTCAAGGTGGTGCCGCCGGGCACCGGCATTGTGCACCAGGTCAACATCGAATACCTGGCGAAAGTGGTGATGACCCGCGCGGACGCGCAAGGCACAGTGGTGGCCTACCCCGACACCTGCGTGGGCACCGACTCGCACACCACGATGGTCAACGGCCTCGGCGTCCTCGGCTGGGGCGTGGGTGGCATCGAAGCCGAGGCCGCCATGCTCGGCCAGCCGGTGTCGATGCTGATCCCCCGCGTCGTCGGCTTCAAGCTCGCCGGTGAGATTCAGCCGGGCGTGACGGCCACCGACGTGGTGCTGACCGTCACCCAGATGCTGCGCAAGCATGGTGTGGTCGGCAAGTTCGTCGAGTTCTACGGCGAGGGCGTGGCCGGGGTGCCGCTGGCCAACCGCGCCACCCTGGGCAACATGAGCCCCGAATTCGGTTCCACCGCAGCAATTTTCCCGATCGACCAAGAAACCATCGACTACCTGAAGTTCACCGGCCGCAAAGAACACCAGCTGGCGCTGGTCGAGGCCTATGCCAAAGAGCAGGGCATGTGGCACGACCCCAAGCACGAGCCCAAGTACTCCGAATACCTCGAGCTCGACCTGGCCGACGTGGTGCCCTCGATCGCCGGACCCAAGCGTCCGCAGGATCGAATCGCGTTGTCCGACGCCAAATCCACGTTCCGCGAGCAAATCCCCGACTACGTCGGCGACGATCCCGACAAGCAGGACTACTCGAAACTGGACGAGGTGGTTGACGAGACGTTCCCGGCCAGCGACCCGGGTGTATTGAGCAACGGCCACGCCGACGACCACAAACCGGTGGAATCGGCCGCCGCGCATGCCAACGGCCGGGCGAGCAACCCGGTCCCCGTGAAGTCCGACGAACTCGGCGAGTTCGAGCTCGACCACGGCGCGGTGGTGATCGCCGCGGTCACGTCGTGCACCAACACCTCCAATCCCGAGGTGATGCTGGGCGCGGCGCTGTTGGCCCGCAACGCCGTGGAAAAAGGACTGGCCTCCAAGCCATGGGTGAAAACCTCGATGGCGCCGGGCTCGCAGGTGGTCAGCGACTACTACGACAAGGCCGCCCTGTGGCCATATTTGGAGAAGCTCGGCTTCTATCTGGTCGGCTACGGCTGCACCACCTGCATCGGTAACTCGGGTCCGCTGCCGGACGAGATCTCGAAGGCGGTCAACGACAACGACCTTTCGGTGGCCGCCGTGCTGTCGGGCAACCGGAACTTCGAGGGCCGCATCAACCCCGACGTGAAGATGAACTACCTGGCGTCGCCGCCACTGGTGATTGCCTATGCCCTGGCCGGGACGATGGACTTCGACTTCGAATCGCAGCCACTGGGACAGGATAAAGACGGCAACGACGTCTTCCTCAAAGACATCTGGCCGTCGCAGAAGGACGTCTCCGACACCATCGCCTCGGCGATCAACCGGGAGATGTTCACCAAGAACTACGCCGACGTGTTCAAGGGTGATGAGCGCTGGCGCAACCTGCCGACCCCGAGCGGCAACACCTTTGAGTGGGACGACAACTCGACCTATGTCCGCAAGCCCCCCTACTTCGAGGGGATGTCCGCCGAACCCGAACCGGTCAGCGACATCAAGGGCGCGCGGGTGCTGGCGCTGCTCGGTGATTCGGTGACCACCGACCACATCTCCCCGGCCGGCAATATCAAGTCGGGCACCCCGGCGGCGCAGTACCTCGACGAGCACGGCATCGACCGCAAGGACTACAACTCCTTCGGTTCGCGGCGCGGCAACCACGAAGTGATGATTCGCGGCACATTCGCCAACATCCGGCTGCGCAACCTGCTGCTGGATGATGTCTCGGGCGGCTACACCCGTGACTTCACCCAAGATGACGCTCCGCAGGCGTTCATCTACGACGCGGCGCAAAACTATGCGGCAGAAAACATTCCGCTGGTGGTGCTGGGCGGCAAGGAGTACGGCTCCGGTTCGTCGCGGGACTGGGCGGCCAAAGGCACCTTCCTGCTGGGCGTGCGGGCGGTGATCACCGAGTCGTTCGAGCGCATCCACCGCTCCAACCTGATCGGCATGGGAGTCATCCCGCTGCAGTTTCCCAAAGGCGAGTCGGCGTCGTCGCTGGGACTGGACGGCACCGAGGTCTTCGACATCACCGGTATCGAGGCGCTCAACGACGGCAAGACGCCAAAGACGGTGCACGTCAAGGCCAGCAAGGCCTCCGGCGGGGACGCCGACAAAAAGGCAATCGAGTTCGACGCGGTAGTGCGCATCGACACTCCCGGTGAAGCCGACTACTACCGCAACGGCGGCATTCTGCAGTACGTGCTGCGCAACATGCTCAAGTCTGGCTAACCGCGGACCACCCCGGTGCCCAAGGTCAGCGAGGACCATCTGGCGGCTCGCCGCCGTCAGATCCTCGACGGTGCTCGCCGTTGCTTTGCCGAACACGGCTATGACAGAGCCACGGTGCGGCGGCTGGAACAGGCGATCGGGATGTCGCGCGGTGCGATCTTCCATCACTTCCGGGATAAGGACGCGCTGTTTTTCGCGCTGGCACACGAGGATGCCGAGCGGATGGCCGACGTCGCCTCCCGAGAGGGTCTGATCCAGGTGATGCGCGACATGCTTGCCGCGCCCGACCAGTACGACTGGCTGGCCACCAGGTTGGAGATCGCGCGCAAGCTGCGCAACGACCCGGCATTCAGCCGTGGATGGGCGGAGCGCTCCGCGGAGCTGGCAACCGCGACGACCGATCGGCTGCGCCGGCAAAAGGAGGCCCACCGGGTCCGCGACGACGTACCCGGCGACGTGTTGCAGTGCTACCTGGAACTGGTTCTCGACGGATTGGTCGCCCGGCTGGCGTCCGGCGAAGATCCCCAGCGGCTGGCCGCGGTCCTCGACCTGGTGGAGAACTCGGTGCGCCGCAAGGATTCTGGGCCGCGAGCGTAACGGCACTGCGACTGAGGGGAGGAAATATCGCAGTGACGTTACGCTCGCTTGGCCCGCCGAGCGGGTCTATCGGGAACGAGACGTGTGGTTGGGGCCGCCGCGGCTGCGCATCGTGGTACCCGACTCAAGCAGCATGCTGTGAACCGATCCGTACGACCTGCCGGTGGTGGCAACCAGGTTGCGGATGCTTGCTCCGCCTTCATAGGCGTTGCGTAGCTCGTGCAGCAACTGGTCGCGCGTCTTTTTCGACTTTCTCGAGTATCTCATCGGGCCCCTCCACGCTTGAAACACGATCCCAAGCACATAGAGTAAGAACTCACTGTCGACCGCGTGGGCGATTTCGCCGAAATCGCCTGCGGCAACATCAAGATCAAGCCAGCTCGATGAGATCCCGATACTCGTCGGACCAATAGTCCTCGGTGCCGTCGGGCAACAGCACCACACGTTGCGGATCGAGCGCCTCGGCCGCCCCGGGGTCGTGTGTCACCAGCACCACCGCGCCGCGATAGCTTCGCAGCGCGTCGAGCACCTGTTCGCGCGACGCGGGGTCGAGGTTGTTCGTCGGTTCGTCGAGCAGCAGAACGTTCGCCGTGGACGCCACCAGGCCGGCCAGCGCGAGGCGCGTCTTCTCCCCACCGGACAGGGTGCCGGCCAGTTGGTCGAGCTGCGGACCGCTGAACATGAAAGCCCCGAGCAGGCCGCGTAGCTCCTGCTCGCCGGATTCGGGTGCGGCGTGCCGGATGTTCTCCCAGACCGTTGCGTCGTTGTCGAGGGTGTCGTGCTCCTGCGCGAAATACCCGATCCGCAAACCGTGTCCTGGCTCAAGCCCTCCGGTGTCGGGAGTCTCGACGCCGGCCAGCAATCGCAGCAGCGTGGTCTTGCCGGCGCCGTTGAGCCCGAGCACGACTACCCGCGAGCCGCGGTCGATCGCCAGATCGACACCGGTGAACACTTCCAGCGATCCGTATGACTTGCTCAACCCTGTGGCCACCAGCGGTGTGCGTCCACATGGAGCCGGAGTAGGAAACTTGATGCGGGCCACCTTCTCGGCGCCCCGCTCCTCATCGAGTGCGGCCATCATCCGGTTGGCACGGCGCAACATATTCTGGGCCGCAACGGCTTTGGTGGCCTTAGCCCCCAGTTTGGCGGCCTGCGTACGCAACGCGGCGGCTTTTCGTTCGGCGTTGGCGCGTTCCCGGCGACGGCGCTGTTCGTCGATGGCCCGGGCGTCGAGATATTTCTGCCAGCCCATGTTGTAGACGTCGACCTCGCCGCGCACGGCGTCCAGAAACCACACCCGGTTGACCACATCGGCGATCAATTCGACGTTGTGGCTGATGACCACCAGCCCGCCGGTGTGTGCCCGCAGGAAATCCCGCAGCCAGCCAAGCGAATCGGCGTCGAGGTGGTTGGTTGGCTCATCCAGCAACAGTGTGGTCTGTGAACCTGAAGCACCGGCTCCTCCTTCCGACGCGGCGAACAGGATGCGCGCCAGCTCTACCCGGCGGCGTTGTCCACCGGACAGGGTGCGCAGTTGCTGCGTCAACACCCGTTCCGGCAAGCCGAGACTCGCGCAGATCCGGCCGGCTTCGCTTTCGGCGCCGTAGCCGCCCAACGCGACGAATCGCTCCTCCAGCTGGCCGTAGCGACGGATCGCGCGGTCACGCGCGTCGTCGTCGGCGACCTCGGCCATCAATGCCTGCTGCTTTTCCAGATCGGTGAGCAACACGTCCAACCCGCGGGCCGACAGCACCCGGTCGCGGGCCAGCACGTCGAGATCGCCCTCTTTGGGATCCTGTGGCAGGTAACCGATTTCGCCAGTACGGGTGACCGATCCCGCATACGGTTCGGTCTCTCCCGCCAAGATTCGCAAAGTGGTGGTCTTGCCGGCGCCGTTGCGCCCGACCAGCCCGATGCGGTCGCCGGGCTGCACACGCAGGTCCGGGCCGTCGGGCGAGAGCAATATGCGCGCACCAGCGCGGACCTCGAGGTCCGTAGCCGTGATCACGATCGCTCTCCTGGACTAAAGATTATTTATCATCGGTGAAGACCGGCGGTCGCCGTTCTGCGCGCGCGGCAACCGCTTCTTCGAAGTTGGCGGTGAGCAGACGGACGAAAAGCTGTCCCAAGCCTTCGGCTTGCATGTGCCCTTCCAGGCTACCGGCGTCTAGTCCACTCCAGAGTGTGCGCTTGGTCAACTCAATTCCCGGCCGGGAGAACGCAGCTATCCGGGCCGCGATCGCATAGCAGGTGTCCAGCAACTGGCCTTCCGGCACCTGACACGACACCAGCCCGATGTGCTCGGCTTCCTCGGCGGAAACGTCGCGGCCGGTCAGCATGATCTCGAACGCGCGCGACGATCCGATGGCCCTGGGCAACAGGTAGCTCAGCCCGAGTTCACTGGCGGTCAGCCCGTTGTTGATGCCGGCTGCCCGGAAGTAGGCGCTGGTCGAGGCCACCCGGATGTCGGCGGACAGCGCCAGGCACAGTCCACCGCCGATCGCCGGGCCGTTGACCGCCGCGATCACCGGTTGGTGTAACCGCCGCAGCGCCAGGATGACGTCGTCGAGCACTTCCATGGAGCGCAGCGCGTAGGTCGGGCGGGTCAGCCCCTCGACGTTCGGCACCGTGCCGGCGGATTTGTGATCGGCGCCCGACGAAAACCCTCGGCCCGCGCCGGTCAGCACGACCACCCGCACGGAATTGTCGTAGCTGACCTTCTCGAGGGCCTCTTTGAGCGGCACCATGACGTCGAACGCCATCGAGTTCATCCGCTCGGGCCGATTGAGGGTTATCAATGCGACACCGGGTCGCGGCTGTTCAACGAGTACCAAACTCACCCGTGAACGGTAGCGCGCACCCTGAAAAAACGGAGTGTCAGCCTTGCTCGGCTTGAACGGCCCCATCATCCGAGACGTCGAAGGCCTTGACTTGCTGTACCAAGTCCTCCAGCGCCGCCGGTGGCAGGGCCCCGGCCTGGTTGAAGAGCAGCTTGCCCTTCTTGAAGGCCATCAGCGTGGGGATTGACCGGATCTGGGCGGCCGCTGCCAGCTGTTGTTCGGCTTCGGTGTCTACCTTGGCGTGCACGATGTCGGGGTGTTTCTCCGACGACGCCTGGAAGGTCGGCCCGAACTGGCGACATGGCCCGCACCAGGAAGCCCAAAAATCGACGAGGACGATGTCGTTGCCCTCGATGGTCTCGTTGAACTGTTCAGCGGTGAGATCACGTGTTGTCACGATGGGCTTAACGCCGGGAACTGCTCTGATGTTCCCGGTACGAGATCTCTTGTGACCTGCTACACCCAGCGGCAGCGGTAGCTGCCCGAACTGCCGCGCCAGCCCGATGATCGTGGGAATCGGGCTGCAGCTCGTCGCGGACCGTGACGGCGTCGGCGGTTTGCAGGATTGAAAAGATCGAGCAGCGCTACTCGATCGGAGTGGTGGTGGCGACCGTCGCACTCATCGCTATTCCACTGCTGCCGGGTCGAGGTAGGCGTTGACGAAGATCGCAGTTGTATTGCGGTATGTCATTGAATTGGCCTTTGGCACAAGGCAAGCGGCTGCGGTTGCGACTGGCCGCCCACCGCCTTACTTAGGCTGGCTGACCGAAGGTTACGGTTGCGTACGTTTTCCCACGTCGGACACACTGAGGGCGGATGATCCGCCTGCACAGGAACCAGCGAGGGAATTGCCTTGGGCCACTACATCGCAAACGTGCGTGATCTCGAGTTCAACCTGTTCGAGGTACTTGATATAGGCGCCGTCCTCGGCACCGGGCAGTACAGCGATCTCGACGCTGACACGGTCCGAACAATATTGGCCGAGGCCGCCCGCCTGGCCGAAGGCCCGGTCGCAGACTCGTTCGCCTCCGCCGACCGCAACCCGCCGGTATTCGATCCCGCTGAGCACACGCTCAGCGTGCCGGACGAATTGGCCAAAACGGTGCAGGCGATCAAGGAGGCCGAGTGGTGGCGGCTGGGCCTGGACGAGGCGATCGGTGGCATGTCCGCGCCACCTCCGCTGGCGTGGGCGGTCAACGAAATGATCATCTGCGCCAACCCCTCGGCGAATTTCTTCAACCTCGGCCCTGTCATGGCTCAAGCGCTTTACGTCGAGGGCAACGAGCAGCAACGCCAGTGGGCGGCGGCCGGTGTGGAGCGCGGCTGGCAGGCCACCATGGTGCTCACCGAGCCCGACGCCGGATCCGATGTCGGGGCCGGCCGCACCAAAGCCTTCGAACAACCAGATGGCACCTGGCATATCGACGGGGTCAAACGATTCATCACCGGTGGAGACGTGGGCGATACCGCCGAGAACATCTTCCACCTCGTCCTGGCCCGGCCGGAGGGCGCCGGTCCGGGTACCAAAGGGTTGAGCCTGTTCTACGTGCCCAAGTACCTATTCGACCCGGACACGTTCGAACTCGGTTCCCGCAACGGGGTTTTCGCTACCGGGCTGGAACACAAGATGGGTATCAAGTCCTCGCCGACGTGCGAATTGACTTTCGGCGGCGGCGATGTGCCGGCCGTCGGCTACTTGGTCGGTGACGTGCACAGCGGGATCGCGCAAATGTTCACCGTGATCGAGCACGCCCGCATGACGATCGGCGTCAAGGCCGCAGGCACCCTGTCCACGGGTTACCTGAACGCGCTGGCCTTCGCCAAGGAGCGGGTGCAGGGCGCCGACCTCACCCAGATGTCCGACAAGACCGCGCCACGGGTCACGATCATCCACCACCCCGACGTGCGTCGCAGCCTGATGACCCAGAAGTCCTATGCGGAGGGTCTGCGTGCGCTCTACCTCTACGCGGCCGCGCATCAGGACGACCTTGTCGCGCAACGGGTTTCGGACGCCGATCACGACATGGCACATCGCGTGGACGACCTACTGTTGCCGATCGTCAAAGGGGTGAGCTCGGAACGCGCCTACGAGATCCTGACCGAATCGTTGCAGACGTTGGGTGGCTCGGGCTTCCTGTCCGACTATCCCCTCGAGCAGTACATCCGCGATTCCAAGATCGACTCGCTGTACGAGGGCACCACCGCCATCCAGGCGCTGGACTTCTTCTTCCGCAAAATCGTCCGTGACCGCGGCGAAGCTCTGCAGTTTGTGCTGGCTCAGATCACTCACACCATCGACACCTGCAATGAGGCACTGAAACCGCAAGCCGAGCTGCTTCAAACCGCGCTAGACGACGCCACGGCGATGACCGGTGCTCTGACCGGATATCTCATGTCCGCCGCCCAGCACCCGACCGACATTTACAAGGTGGGGCTGGGATCGGTGCGCTATCTGCTCGCCATCGGCGACCTGCTCATCGGCTGGCAATTGCTGGCGCAAGCCGGTATCGCGCAAGCAGCACTGGCCAATACGCCGTCGAAGAGCGACGAAGCGTTCTATCAAGGCAAGATCGCGAGCGCGACATTCTTTGCCATGAACATGCTTCCGAAACTCACCGCCGAGCGCAAAATCATCGAGACCATCGACGACAAGATCATGCAACTCCCCGAAGATGCGTTCTGAAGCCGGAACTTACACAGGTCAGACACAGCTTGAGCGGGTACACCTTTTCGTGGTCCAACCACGATTGGAGAAATCTTGATGCCTGTCCGCTGTCACACGCCTCGCCTTACCCGGTTCGCCATCCTCGCTGTTACGGGCGCCACCGCGCTGTCCGTCGCGGCATGCGGCTCGTCGAACAATTCGAGCCCGACGACACCATCCACCTCTACGTCGACGGTGACGTCGACGACCACATCGCCGGCACCCGCCCAAGGCGAAGCGCAGGTCTACGGCCTGATCGCGTCGGTGGCGGGCAACTCAATCCAGGTCACCAAAGAAGACAACACCAACGCCGCCGTGAACTTCACCTCGACCACCAGGGTCACGGAAGTCGCTCCGGCCACGCTGAGTGATGTCACCTCTGGTAGCTGCATCAGCGTGCGGCCCACCAAGGAAATCCAGGGCTCGCAGCCGGTCACCGCGACGTCAGTCCGGGTCAGTCCCTCCGTCAACGGCACCTGCCCGCCGGGCAAGGAGTCCGGGCAGGGTTCCACCACCAGCACGCCACCTCCCGGTTCACCGACGCCGGCGCCCGCCAAGCCAAAACCGCTGCGCGGCTCGGTTGCCTCGGTGACGGGTAACACCATCACCGTCGCGGGCACCGATGCCAGCGGCAACACCACGCAGACCGCCGTGACGGTCGACGACCAGACCAAATACTCCAAGCTGACGACCGCCACTCCGGACGCGATTGCTCAGGGCAAATGCGTTAACGCGCGCGGAACCCTGGACAACGGTGGCACGCTGCAGGCGACGACGATCAAGCTGCGGTCGGCCAACGACGGCAAATGCGGGGGCCCGGGCAAGCCGCCCCACGGTGGGTGATTGCCGTCACATAGCACGAACGCATTTGTGAGAAACAGCGCTCCGGTGGGTACCCGATTGCGCAGGCTGAACGGGCGATCGGAGAAGTGTCGATGCCTACCATCTCAAGCAGACGCCGACTGACTCAATTCGCGATCCTCGGGGTCATCGCCGTCATCGCATTGTGCGTCGCTATGTGCGGCCCCTCTAACAGCACGTCGAGTACCAGCAACACGGGAAAGCCGACCGTCTCGGCGGTCCCGCCGAGCTCAGCCCCGAGTGCAGCACCCCCACCGGCGGCCGCACCACCTCCGGAGGGCAAGGACTACGTTGAGGGCCTGGTCGAGTCGGTATCGGGCAGCACGATCCAGCTCAGGACGCGGACCGGGTCCGCGACGGTGGACTTCACCCCGTCGACACGGGTCGCCGAGGTCACCCCGGCTCAGCTGACCGACGTCACCCCCGGCAGTTGCGTCAATGTTCGTGCTACCCCGCAGAGCGCTCCTGCCGGTGGTGCCGGGATCACTGCGCAAGCCGTGACGATCACCGGAGCCATTGACGGCAAGTGCCCGCCGCCCGCCGGCTTTTTCGGGACGGTCACCTCGGTTTCGGGTAACACCATCGCCGTCAACGGAATGGGCCCCGGCGGTCCAACCTCTCCCACCAATGTGACCGTCGCCGACACGACCTCCTACAGCAAGCAGACACCCAGCAGCACTCAGGCGATCGTGCACGGAAAGTGCATGGGTGCTCAGGGAACGCAAGACGCCGGCGTGCTACACGCGACCACTATCAGCCTTGAAGGCTGCCCACCGATGGGGCGCCCGCATCCCCACCTGCACCTCCCTCACCTCCCTCACATCCACCACTAGCGGCGGGGGAGACGAATCCGCTTGGTTGCGCTCCGATTCAGACCGTGAAGCCAAGGGCACGCAGTTGTTCGCGCCCGTCGTCGGTGATCTTGTCCGGGCCCCACGGCGGGTTCCACACCCAGTTGATCCGCAGGTCGCTGACCAGACCGCTGCCAACCAGGGCGCTGCGCGACTGATCCTCGATGACGTCGGTCAGCGGGCAGGCCGCCGACGTCAACGTCATGTCGATCAGGGCGACGGTTCCTTCGTCGCCTTCCTCGATGTTCAGGCCGTAGACCAGTCCCAGATCGACCACGTTGATCCCCAGTTCCGGGTCGACGACATCGCGCATCGCCTCCTCGAGGTCGGCGAGCAATTCGTCTTCCGCGGTCGTTTCGCTCATGATCCGTCGCTTCCATCAGTCGTTTCCACACCGGCCGGTGCCGGCGCATGATTGTCCGCACTGGCCTGGGCCAGTGCGTCTTTGAAAGCCATCCATCCCAGCAACGCGCATTTCACCCGCGCCGGGTATTTGGCCACTCCCGCGAAGGCGACGCCGTCGCCCAGCACATCCTCGTCACCCTCGACGGTTCCCCGCGAGGAGACCATTTCGGTGAACGCGGTAATGGTTTTGAGTGCCTCGCCAACGCTCTGACCGATCACCTGCTGTGTGAGCACCGAGGTGGATGCCTGGCTGATCGAGCAGCCTTGCCCGTCATAGGAGATGTCCGCGACGGTCTCTCCGTCGTCGGCCAACGTCACGCGCAGGGTGACCTCATCACCGCACACCGGGTTGACGTGGAAGACCTGCGCGCCGAACGGCTCTCGCAATCCGCGGTGTTGCGGGTGTTTGTAGTGATCGAGGATCACTTCCTGATAGATCTGCTCCAGGCGCATGGCGGCTCACGCTCTGCCGAAGAAGTCCAGAGCCCGTCGCACGCCGGCCACCAATCGATCGACCTCGTCGGCGGTGTTGTACACCGCGAACGACGCCCGCGCGGTGGCCGCCACACCGAACCTGCGGTGCAGCGGCAACGCGCAATGGTGCCCGACCCGCACAGCGATGCCGTCGTCGTCGAGCACCTGACCGACGTCGTGCGCATGCACCCCGTCGACGACGAATGCCACTGGCGAGCCACGGTTTTCCATCGACGTCGGCCCGATGATGCGCACGGCATCGATACCGGCCAGGCCGTCGATGGCCGCGGCGACCAGCTCGCGTTCGTGTGCCTCGACGGCTTCCATGCCGATGGCGCCGAGATAGCCGGCCGCCGCGGCCAACCCGACCACCTGGGAGGTCATCGGAGTGCCTGCCTCGAAGCGCTGCGGCACCGGCGCATACGTGGAGGCCTCCATGGCCACGTTCTCAATCATCGAACCGCCGGTGAGGAACGGCGGCATCCCCGACAACAGCTCACGACGGCCATACAACACCCCAATGCCATTGGGGCCCAGCATTTTATGCCCGGAGAACGCGGCGAAGTCGACATCGAGCGCGTGGAAGTTGACCGGCTGATGCGGCACCGACTGGCAGGCGTCCAGCACGGTCAGCGCGCCCACGGCCCTGGCCCTGGCGACCAGCTCGGCTACCGGCCCCACCGCACCGGTCACATTGGAATGATGGCTGAACGCAACGATTTTGACACGTTCGTCCAGTTGCAGCGAGTCCAGGTCGATGCGCCCGTCGTCAGTCACGCCGTACCAGCGCAACGTGGCCCCGGCGCGGCGGGCCAGCTCCTGCCACGGGACCAGGTTGGCGTGGTGCTCGAGTTCGGTGGTGACAATGACGTCACCCTCGGACACCGCTTGCTCGAACCGCTTGTCGCCCAGCACATATGACACCAGGTTGAGCGCCTCGGTGGCGTTCTTGGTGAAGACCAGCTCGTCGGCGTCGGCACCGACGAACGTGGCGATATCGGCACGGCCCTGCTCGTAGGCATCGGTGGCCTCTTCCATCAGCTGGTGTGCGCCACGATGCACCGCGCCGTTGGACGTGATCAAAAACTCGCGTTCGGCGTCGAGAACCTGCAACGGGCGTTGTGACGTGGCGCCGGAATCCAAGTACGCCAACTGATTTCCGCCGCGCATGATGCGGCTCAAGATCGGGAAATCGGCCCGAATCGCGGCCACGTCCGGCGTGGTCGGGCGGCTCACCGAGATCGTCATGATCAGGCTCCTGTGGCCACCGCTTGCGTGAAGCGTACGTAGCCGTTCTGCTCGAGTTCGTCGGCCAGTTCCGACCCGCCGGATTCGGCGATGCGGCCGCCAACGAACACGTGCACGTATTCCGGATGGATGTAGCGCAGGATGCGGGTGTAGTGCGTGATCAACAGGATGCCGCCGTGCTCGGTTTCGGCGTAGCGGTTCACTCCCTCGCTGACCACTCGCAACGCGTCCACGTCCAGCCCCGAGTCGGTTTCGTCCAGGATGGCGATCTTGGGCTTAAGCAGTTCCAGCTGCAGGATCTCGTGGCGCTTCTTTTCGCCACCGGAGAATCCCTCGTTGACGTTGCGCTCGGCGAAGGCCGGGTCGATCTCGAGCGCAGACATCGCGCCCTTGACCTCTTTGATCCAGTGCCGCAGCTTGGGCGCCTCGCCGCGGATGGCGGTCGCCGCCGAACGCAAGAAGTTCGACACCGAGACACCGGGCACCTCGACGGGATATTGCATGGCCAGAAACAGTCCGGCGCGGGCGCGCTCGTCGATGCTCATCTCCAGGACGTCTGCGCCGTCCAGCGTGATGGATCCCGAGGTCACCCGGTACTTCGGGTGACCCGCGATGGCATAGGACAGCGTGGACTTACCGGAGCCGTTGGGACCCATCAGCGCATGCGTCTCACCGGATTTCACGGTCAGGTCGACGCCGTGGAGGATAGGGATTTCGCGCTCCCCTTCGACGGCGTTGGGGTTCTCGACGCTGACGTGCAGGTCTTTGACTTCCAGAGTCGTCATGAGGCTGTTGTTCTCGATTCCGTGATGGCCAGTTCGTGTTCGATGGCTGCGGTCAGGCGGTCCCGGATATGGGGCACTGCGATTTGGGAGATGATCCCGCCGAAGAAACCGCGCACCACCAACCGGCGGGCCTGCTCTTCGGGGATGCCGCGGGAGCGGAGGTAGAACAGTTGCTCGTCGTCGAAACGTCCAGTGGCACTGGCATGTCCGGCGCCGACGATCTCCCCGGTCTCGATCTCCAGGTTGGGCACCGAGTCGGCACGCGCCCCGTCGGTGAGCACCAGGTTGCGGTTCACCTCGAAGGTGTCGGTGCCGGTGGCCTCGGCGCGGATCAGCACGTCGCCCACCCAGACGGTATGCGCGTCGGGCAACGACGAGGCTGGATCTCCTTGCAGCGCACCTTTGTACAGGACGTTTGACTTGCAGTCGGGGTGCGCGTGGTCGATCAGCAACCGCGACTCGAGGTGCTGGCCGTCGTCGGCGAAGTACAGGCCCAGCAGCTCGGCGTCCCCACCGGGGCCGGAGAACCGCACGTTGGCCGACATCCGCACCACCTCGCCGCCCAGCGTGACGGCGACATGCCGCAACACCGCGTCCTTGCCCAGCCGGGCGTGGTGTGCGCTGAGGTGCACCGTGTCGTCGGCCCAATCGGCGATCCACACGACGGTGAGCCGGGCGGCGTCGTCGACGATGAATTCGACGTTGTCCGCGTAGGTGCCGCTCCCCTGGTGGTCGATGACCACGACCGCCTCGCCGAGCTCACAGACCCTGATCTGCAGATGCCCGTAGGCCACCGCGCCTTCGCCGGGCCCGGTGACGGCAATGTTCACCGGCTCAGCGGTCCGGGTGTCACGCCCGACGGTGACCAGCGTCGCCGAGTTGAACGACGAAAACGCCTGGGCCGCCACACGGTCAGTGGGAACGCCGCCTTGTCCCAGCCGCTCGTCGCCGCGGCGCACGGTCTCGGTCCGCACGCCGGGCTGTTCGCTGACGGTGATCTGCGCGCTGCCGGTGGCGGGTGCCGAGCCGTCGTGTAGTCCGCGCAACCGCCGCAGCGGGGTGAACCGCCAGATCTCGTCACGGCCGTGCGGAACCTCGAAAGCGTCGACGTCGAAGGACGCGAACAGCTCGCCCTTGTTCAGTGCGGTGAGTGAAGACCCTGCTGGCGACTCGTTTACAGCTGCTGTCAGATTCTCAGCGGTCATCCGACCGCGCCCTCCATCTGCAGCTCGATCAGCCGATTGAGCTCCAGCGCGTACTCCATGGGCAGCTCCTTGGCGATCGGCTCGACGAAGCCCCGCACCACCATCGCCATTGCCTCATCCTCGGTCAGCCCACGGCTCATCAGGTAGAACAGCTGGTTCTCGCTGACCTTCGACACGGTGGCCTCGTGACCCATCGTGACGTCGTCCTCGCGGATGTCGACGTACGGGTAGGTGTCGCTGCGGCTGATCGTATCGACCAGCAGCGCATCGCATTTCACGCTGGAGCGTGATCCGTGCGCGCCCTTGTTCACCTGCACCAGGCCGCGGTAGGAGGTGCGGCCGCCGCCGCGGGCCACCGACTTGGACACGATGTTGCTCGACGTGTTCGGCGCCAGGTGCAGCATCTTGGCGCCGGTGTCCTGGTGCTGGTCTTCGCCGGCGAACGCCACCGACAACACCTCACCCTTGGCGTGCTCGCCGGTCATCCAGACCGACGGGTACTTCATGGTCACCTTGGACCCGATGTTGCCGTCGACCCACTCCATGGTGGCGCCCGCTTCGGCGCGGGCCCGCTTGGTGACCAGGTTGTAGACGTTGTTCGACCAGTTCTGGATGGTGGTGTAGCGCACGCGCGCATGGGGTTTCACGATGATCTCGACCACCGCGGAGTGCAGTGAATCCGACTTGTAGATCGGCGCGGTACAGCCCTCGACGTAATGCACATACGAGCCCTCGTCGGCGATGATCAGCGTGCGCTCGAACTGACCCATGTTCTCGGTGTTGATCCGGAAGTAGGCCTGCAGCGGGATATCGACGTGGACGCCCTTGGGGACGTAGATGAAGCTGCCGCCCGACCACACGGCGGTGTTCAGCGCGGAGAACTTGTTGTCCCCGGCCGGGATCACGGTGCCGAAGTACCGCTTGAAGATTTCCG
>Ga0210393_10000752_pt1 | contig 28070 bp, 22 predicted proteins | sample IncBWC27OmetaG_FD_160068 | JGI IMG/M metagenome (GOLD analysis project Ga0210393, IMG submission 160068) | Forest soil microbial communities from Barre Woods Harvard Forest LTER site, Petersham, Massachusetts, United States - Inc-BW-C-27-O ...
ATGCCCAAGGCCAACAGGCCCTTCGCCACGCGATCGACGGCCGCATCGACCGATCGGTAAGAAACGCGCAAAGCCCGCCGCCGCCGTTCCCCGGGAGACAAATCGGCCGGCAGCGGTCGTTCGGAAGCATCCAGCTCCGGAAACACGAACGCATCTAAGTCGGGATAGCGTTGTGCCGTGTGGCGCAGCGCTGCGCCGATCGTCAAACCCTCGACCCACGGCGCTTCGTCACCCGCCATTGGCCACTCCTTCACCGGTACTGATTTTTGCCCCACCTGCGCGACCCTCATAGTACATCCCCGATTCGAGTCGCTCAAAGCCCTTCTGCTCCGCGTCGGGTGCACGGGAGCGTTCCCGCCCAGAAACGCTCTTTGCCGTATTTTGATGGCCGGTTAGGATTCCGCCCCTCGGCCCGGCTGGGAACCTTCGACGTCGGATCCTTACACGGAGGCGTGCCGCACTTATGACGACTTTGACTTCCGCACAAACCGATGCGGGACAGGCAGCGGCCGTTCGGCCTTCGTTGAAGAACTCGCGGGCCTACCAGTATCGGATTCCGCTGACTGCCGTTGCGCTGCTGGGATCGTGGCTCTGGGTGCTGATGACGCCGCCCTGGATTGAGGAAAGCGAGTCGATTGTCTGGTTTACGAATGCCGTCGCCTGGGGGGCGTTCGCCGCGGGCGCACTCGTGCGGATTTGGGCGACGCTCTGGATCGGCGGGCGCAAGAAGCAAACGGTCGTCGATGACGGACCCTACCGCATCTGTCGCAATCCACTCTACGTCGGCACCTTCGCCATGTTTTGGGGCGTGGCTTTGTTCCTGAAGAGCCCGGTCTTCGCCATCGCCGTGAGCTTTGTGTGGTTTCTCTACGCGTGGTATGTCGTCCCCGCTGAGGAGCGCTACATGCGCGGCCGGTTCGCCGCCGCCTATGACGACTACTGTCGCCGCGTCCCCCGTTGGCTTCCCAAGGTGAGACTGTTGCGACGCGATGAAATCTTCCGGTCGGTCGCCGACCGCGGAGCCGTCTCGCGAGAATTCTTGCGCATGGCGTGGTGGATCCTGCTGCCGTTGGTGGCCGAGGTCACCTGTCACGTGCGCGGGACTGCTTGGTGGGAATCGTTGTTCGCTCGTTAGGTCGAGCGGATTGCGCAAGCCGTAGGACAGGCCAGGCCTTCAGGCACTCGATCGCGCGCTGCCGCGTCTTGACAGCACGCGCCGCGCGCCCCAGACTGGATCGCAGTTTCTCCCCTTCGAGCCACACCGCTCCAGTTCCAGCTGCGCTCGCCTTCCCGCGATTCACTGCGAGGCCGACCGTGCCCTCCGACCGGACCCAGGCTTCCGTCCTCGTCGTCGATGATTCGGCGACTGACCGCCGACTGGTGGGCGGCCTGCTGCAGCGAGCCGGTGGGCTTTCGATCGAATACGCGGTCGACGGCAAGGACGCGATCAATCGCTTTCAAGAATCCGTCCCCGACTTGGTCGTCACCGATTTGATCATGCCCGAGCTGGACGGCTTGGGCCTGGTCGCCGCCGTGAAAAGTGAGTTCCCGCTGGTGCCGGTGGTCTTGATGACGGCTCGCGGCAACGAGGAGGTCGCTTTGGCCGCGCTCCGCGAGGGGGCGGCCGGGTACGTGCCCAAACGGATTCTCGCGCACGATCTGGTCGCAACCGCCAAACGCATTTTGGCGGCCTCGCGCGAAGACCGTTCACTCTCGCGGCTCATGCATCGGATGGTGCACAACGAGTCGGCGTTCGTGCTGCACAACGATCCGAGTCTGATCCCGCTGCTGCTGGGATACCTTCAGCAGGCAATCCGTTGCGTCCGACTGGGAGACGAGTTGGATCGACTGCGAATTCGCCTTGCCGTCGAAGAAGCATTGCTCAACGCTTTGTATCGGGGCAATCTCGAAGTCACGTCCCGCCAGCAGCAATCCGATCCAGCCGCTTACGAGGAATTGGTCCGCACGCGCCTGGCCGAACCTCCCTACTGTGATCGGCGAACCTTCGTGTCGTGGGCGATTTCCCGCGACGGAATGGAAATCACCATTCGCGATGAGGGACCAGGGTTCGAACCGCAGGCAGCCGGCACTCGGGCCGAGAGCGTCGATTTCGACACCGTCTTCGGTCGCGGCTCGTTGATCATGCGGACGTTCATGGATGAAGCCCGCTATTCGGCGACGGGCAACGAAGTCACGCTGATCAAACACGCGCAGGCCGTCGTCGAAGCGACCGCTGACCAAGCCGATTCGGTCGACTGACGTCGCGGCGTGTTGCTCTCCGCTTGCTCTCCGCCGTACGCGCGCTTGCGAATTGCCGTGGTCGAATTCGGGGTCCCCGCCTCCCGGGGAACTGACGCCTGTACTGGGCGCGCAAACTGTTCCGAAAACCCACACGCCCGCAAGGTTCGCCCAACCAGTATCCGTAAACTTCTGTGACAAAAGAGGTTGGAGCTTGGGTGGTGTACAGGACGCGGCCATCATTCGCGCGCGGAACAACGTCCCACGGCCACTTTCGGGACGCAACTCCTGCTCATTTGACCACTTCCGAACAGACGACAAGGAGCCAGTTTGGACCGCTTGTCTTGAGTCCCAAAAGCGGTCAAGCGGGCGTTCCGATCAGAAGCTGGCGATTGTCTACGACTTGCGGTGTACACCTTGCGAGCCTTTTTCGGACACCCTTAGCATGGATCCAGACCACCTCGCCAACAGGGACTGTTCCGGCCATGCGTCGCACCAACCGTTCTCACCGCCGACCTGCCTCCCAGCGGCTCGTTTTTCCCGCGCGCACCAAGCACACGTCGCGGCTGCGTCCGGCGGCCGGCTTTCGCCAACGCTTTCACGATACGAGCTATTCCGAGGGCTATGGGGCACCGGAGACCTGGCACGAGCCCGTCGGACGGGACACAGTCGAATTTGTCGTCGAACCGGCGGGCAAAGGCTACGTCCACCCGGTTACCACCGACGACGTCCGCGAGCGAATTGAGCAGCTTCCCAAGCGGTTCCGCACCAAATTGGAGATTGTCCAGTTCAGCCGTATGACGCGTAAGCGGGCCCTGTTCCCTTGCTACGGCATGCAGTGGGGCACGGCGGTTTACCTCTACCCCATCGAAGCCTCGTTGGTGGAGCACTACGCGCGGGCACCGCGCCCCGAGCAGTTCATCGAAGCGCGAATGTTCGGCGGGCAGTGGCAGCCGGACGGGCGCGGTTGGAACCTGATCTGGACCGCTGAGTCGATCCGAGATTTCTATCTCAATAATGTCTTGATCCACGAGATCGGGCACACGATCGACGATCGCAACGGCGGCTTCGTCGATCGCGAACGCTTCGCGAATTGGTTCGCCGTAGAATACGGCTATCGCGCATCGCGGGGCCGCCGGTAAGTCGTCCGGCTTCTCAATTCGATCCGATCGAGTAGCTGCTTGCGCTTTAAGTCGGCAGCCCGTGCTCCAGCCGAATGCGGCGGACCTCTTGGACGACTTCGCCGATCAGTTGGCTGTTGCGTTGGATCGATCGGTATTCCACCACGTTGACGGCCAAATTGACGGTGATCGTCAGCACAGAGAACACCAGGTGCAACCGGGACGGCGACAGCTCGTGCCCGCCCGGAAGGATCCAATTCCCGCGGTCGACGGCGATCGCGCCGATCGGAATGTTCAAAATCAGCAGCAAGAGGCAGGCGGCCATCAGCGGGATCGTTCGATACTTCAGCCGCCGATTTTCGACATTCCAGCGCGTGTCGAGTTTGTAAGCCAGCCGGGCTTCCTCCATCCAGCGACTGGTTCCCATGAAGTACGTGAGCAGCACGGCGTGTACGAACGTGGCAAAAATCAGAGCGGCCACCGACGTCAGCAGGTGATAGCTCATCAGTTTGCGAGCAGCCGCCGAAACGCTGCGCGGATCGCCGATCGCCAACCCGAGCGCGAAGGCTCCAATCAAGAGCAGCGTGCTGAAGATCGTCAAACTCAGGAAAATCCGTCGCATCGGCGTCAATATGTAATGATCTGCGGGAATAACCTGGGCGTTGGCGTTTCGAGTCGACCTCGGGCGCTGTGACCGGCAATCGCCGCGGCGTTGTGCCCTCTTAGTCTGGCGTGGTTCAATCGGACTTCGCGCCAGCACTCCGACTTCCCAGCGAAGGGTGCCGCTAGATTTTAGGGAGTCTGTCCCCGCATGAAAATCACACGGATCGAAACCTTCCCTGTCAGCATTCCGCTGAAGCCCGAGCGGCGAATGGTCTCCGCACTAGGTGTGCACAGCGTCTCGCAATACGTGCTCGTGCGGATTTCGACCGACGCGGGCCTCGAAGGGGCAGGCGAGGCGACCGTCTTGCCGCGGTGGAGTGGCGAGACGGTCTGGGGCGCGCAAGCACTGATCGACCGCGTGTTGGCTCCCAGGTTGATCGGTATTGATCCGACCGACATCGACGGCGTGGCCGCGCTGATGGACGAAGCCGCTGAGGACAATTGGTTCGCGAAATCGGCGCTCGAAATGGCGTGCTGGGATATCTGTGGCAAGGATTTCGGGAAGCCGGTCTATGAGCTACTCGGCGGCCCCGCGCGGTCCACGGCACTACGCTGCCGATTCTCGATGGGCGCCTATGATCCCGAGACGGCCACGCGTCGGGCGCAGGAGTTGATCGCCGCCGGCTTCGATACGATCAAAGTGAAAGTCGGGACCGACGTCGCCCGCGACATCGAGCGGGTACGCGCCGTGCGAAAGGCAATTGGCCCCGGCCCGGCGCTGGTCATCGACGCGAATTGCGGCTACGACGCGGCGACGGCGATCGCGATGGCTCGCGAAATCGAAGATTGTGACGTCGCTCTGTTCGAGCAGCCGACGCCGCGGGGCGACTTCGAGGCGCTCGCCGAAGTTCGGCGGACGATCCGGCCGCAGGTGATGGCGGACGACATCTGCTTCGACTTTGCCGACGCGGTCGAATGTATCCGACATCGCGCGTGCGACGTCATCAGCGTTTATCCCGGCAAGAACGGCGGGCTCGCCAAGTCGAAGCGCATCGTCGATTACGCCGGCCTGCACGGCGTCGCCTGCACGATCGGGTCGAATCTCGAACTCGACATCGCGTCCGCGGCCATGTGCCATCTGGTTGTCGCGTGCCGCAATCTCAACGTGGAAAAATATCCGGGCGACATCATGGGGCCCGACTATCACGCCGTCTCGGTCGTGAAGGAGCCACTGGAAATTCGCGGCCCACTGATTTCGATCACCGATCGGCCCGGCTTGGGGGTCGAGGTCGACTGGAAGGTGGTCGAGGCCCATCCCTGCAAATGACGATACGACAGGTTGGGGCCCCACTTCGGGCGGCTTTCAGCGGTACCCCGCAGCCGCCCAGCCTCGCCCGGGAGATGCCTCTTGTGCCGTCCTCAAAACGTCGCGAATATGCCGAAAACGGCATCCGGCCATTGCCTTTTTTAGGAATTTCCGGCACGCTAAACACAAGCGGCATCAATGCTTTTAGCAATCCGCCGCACTTTGGGCTGGAACTCTGGGCGTGGAAATTGCGTCTAAGAAGCAGCCTCGAGCGCGCTTGGTGCCCGCTTTGCGCTGATGGTCTCTCATGAGTTCCGCGAACCCCAAAGACTTTTTGTCGACCTTTTACGACCGCGAGGCGACCCCTGAAGAGGAAGCCGCCGCGAAGTCGCAGGTCGAGCGTTCGCCCGAAGCTCGCCGTGAAGTTCAAGAATACGCTCGACTTTCGCGCCTGATTCAAGACGTGCCCCGAGTCGTCGCACCACCGGAGTTTGCGGCGGTGGTGATGCAGCGCGCCGAACGCGAAAGCCTGATTCCTCTCGATCCGATCGCGCCGGCGGCGGCCAACGTGCAACCAAGCCGCCGGACTTGGGCGTTGGCCGCATCGGCGATTGTCTCCGTGGCGGCCGCGTTGCTGATTGCGGTCAATATTTTCAAGCCGCCGGCCGTTCGCAATGCGCCCCAAGAGGTCGCGAAGCAAGACATCAGTCAAGAGGCGTCCGCCGGCAAAATGTCCACGATCGTCCACTCGAAATTGGACGACAACAGGAAAGAGGCGTTTGGACGCGCCGACGTCGTGGCGAAGCGCACCACGGCTCTGGGAGCGACTGTTGCCAAATCGATCGACCGCCGCTCGGCGGCCTCAAGTGCCAAGGGAGGGGCTCTGGCCGGTGCGCCGGTATCCGCCCCGGGTCAGGCGGCGTCGAGTTCAACTGCGGCCACTTATGGGATGCGTTTGGCAAGTCCGAGCAAAGATGCCACTGGCCCAAACAACGTGGGCCAAAACAACGCGGGCCAAAACGCCATGGGAGAACAGTTGGGGTCGCAACTGCTCCTGCCCGCCAACCTCAAAACGGCCAAGGTCGGCCAGGTGGTCGAGGCCTTACAACAGGACGGCGAGCAAGTCGCCGTTGTCCGCCTCACCGTCGTCAACCAGATGGAAGGGCTCGACGGGATCCAAAGCGTGCTGATGCAAAATACGAAACGCGACCTGCAGAACGTCGATGAGATCAAACGGACGCGTCAGCAATTTGTCGCGGACAAAGAGGCAACGGTTTCCAAGTTGGCGCGGCCCACCGCTCCGGGAGACACGATCTGCGTTTATGTCGAGGGTTCGCGAGAAGAAATGCTTCGCGTGCTGCAAGGTCTCCAGGACGAGATCCACATTCAGAAGGCCGAGCTAACTAATACGATTGAATTCACAGCGCTGGAGAAATTTGCCGGCCGCGCGGTTCCTGCGAATAGGCAAATGAAAGAACGGGAAACCGTGAAGGAGCCGGTTGCAAACGGCGGCTTCTTCGCTCAAGTGCCCAGTTCGCCGGGCTCGCAGCTTGCCGTGAGCTTGCCTCCGTCAACGGTCAACCAGATTTTTTCGGCGAGACGCCCAAGCACGTCCGCTGCCAAGCAGGCACAGTCCCCGGCGTCGGGGCTGGTTGTCCAGAATTCTCCGGCACCTCCCAGCGCAGCTTCGCAGAAGCGAGAGTCGCAGCCGAGACAAGACGGGGTCAATTCTCGCAGTCAAACCCAAACGGCCGACAAGGCCGCGCTAATAGGCGGCAGCAGCCGTAACGAAGTCCCGAAAATCGCTAAGCAGGACGAGCGCGCGAAACTGCGGGATTCGAAGGAAGTGGCCGGCAACCAGAAGTCTTTCCAATTCTTCTTCGTGATCACCGATCAGTCGGCGGCGCCCGCGGCTCAGCCAGCTCCCGCGGCTGCGAAGCCCGTCGCTCCGACTTGGGGACGTAGGCCCGCGGGCCAAGTAGCGCCGTCAGCCAAAGTGCCGGCGAAGGCCGCTGCTCCGAATCAGACGCGGTAGAATCGGACCGCCCGATTCGTTCTGCGGCCCGTCTTTCCCACGCTCCAGCAGACCGTCGCGTGACCGCCTGCGATCGGCTATTCTCAAAGCCTGACTAGCATCACGTGACCTGGTCAATGTCGGGGTGGCTGGGGTCGGCGTCCTCGCCGCCCCCAGTTGCGAATGCCTGGGGGCGAGCCACGGCTCGACCCCAGCCACCCACGCTCACTTTTTGAGTAGACGGACTACTAAACTCAGGGACCTCACCGGCGCCATGTCCATGCCCAAACCTTCGCGGCTTTCGTTGTTGTTTTCGGTAGGGGTCGGCCTGGCCCTCGTTGCCGGTTGCGATTCTGGGAAAGAGGCCTTTCACGAAGTCCCCAAAGGGTCGAAGGTTAAAGATCAGCCGCACGACCACGAGCACGGTCCACATGGCGGCCATCTGGTGGAACTGGGGGAAGAGGAGTATCACGCCGAAGTCGTCTTCGACCCCAAGGCTGCGAAGATCACGATCTATCTGCTCGATTCGACCGCCAAAAAGGCGGCTCCCGTCGACGCCAAAGAGATCAAGCTCGACCTGTCGGTCGCCGGGCAACCGAAGACATTTGCGGCGAAAGCGTCGGCCGACTCCGGCGACCCGGCCGGCAAGTCTTCCCGATTCGAAGTGGCGGACAATCCCGATATCAAAGCCAACATCAAGGATGAAGAGGACTTAAAGGGCAGCGTCACCGCGGCAATCGGTGCAAAGACTTACACCGGCAAGATCGCACACGAGCATTGAGCGAGGGCACGTCAGAATGCTCTTGCCGTCAATTGTGAAAACAAGTATCAACCGCCCCTCTCATTCCCCTCCTGATTCCCCATCCGTAATTCCCAATCCAGAGCCGCTTGGATTTCCGCTCGATCGGCGGGGCCGCTTCCTGCTGAGCGTGCTGAGTCTGGGGCTGATTGCGGGCTTTTGCCTGGCCGCGTCACTCCAGCCTGATCCGCGCGGATTTGGAACCCACCGCCAACTGGGCTTGCCTCCGTGCCTTGTTCGCCTGGTATTTGGAATTCCCTGTCCGAGTTGCGGCATGACGACCAGCTTCGCCTGTCTGATGCGAGGCCAGTTCGAGGACGCCTTCCGCGCCAATCCGGCCGGTTTGCTCCTAGGTCTGGTTTGCGCGGCGTTCGTCCCTTGGTGTTGGTTGAGCGTGTTCTACGCACGCACGTGTTGGATTCAGAATCCGATCGTCGCGGCAATCGTCGTTTTGGGCAGCATCTCGGTGGTAGCCGTCGTTCAATGGTTCGTTCGGGTGTTCCTGTTCTCGTCCACCGGCGGTTTCTAAACCGCTGCGCGCTCGCTCCCAGTCCTTTCTAAATCTCCCGTCAGTCGATTCCTTCCGCTCGCCTCTCATTCTGCTCTGCGAATCTCCGACCTCAATTTTCTGCAAAACTCGGTTGATTGATCGGTGCGTGGCGAAGGCCTGCGGGCATTCCTGCGCTACCGCCCTTCAGAAGCGACAACCCTATGGATCCCACTCCGCGAAACGAGCGGTCCTTCCCGGGCGAAGTCCGCATGTTCGACGCTGCTCGAGCATGGCCCTGGCTGGCGGCAATGCTGCTCTGCCTGTCGGGGTGCTCACTCGTCGTCATGGGCGGAAAAATGCTGCTGGGCGACCTGAAGCAGGACTCCCAGTTTCACCAGTCCACCCACGTCGATCTGGCCAAGGCCAACTGCAAAGTGCTGATCCTCTGCTCGGCCAACGAGACGATTCACGCCGAATATGCGGCCGTCGAATTCGACATTCTGGAAGGCCTGATCCATCGCCTGAAGGCTCACGAGATCGACAAGATTATCAGTCCCAATGCCGTCGCCGGCTGGATCGACGAGCATGGCGGGCGGTTCGACGATTTGGAGCCCATCGCCGAACACTTCAAAGCGGAATACGTCATCCACATCGATCTCTCGAAGTTCACCTGCCTGGAAGACAACAGTCCCAACCTGCTGCGCGGACAGGCCGAGGGTCGCGTCCACGCCTACAAGCTCGACGGCACCGGCTCAGAGAAGCGGCTCGTGGACGTGATGAGTTCGGACTTCAACGCCAAGTATCCCCAGGGAAATCCGATTTCGATCGACAAGAAGTCCGCCAAGAACTTCCAGCAGGAATTCATCGACCGCGTGACGATGCAACTGTCCCTGATCTTTTACGACCATCCGCGCTCGGAGGAAATGCAGTGAGCCTCGCCGAGAACTCTTCCGACGGTCGGTCCTTAAATTGCCAGGCCCACAACCTCGTCTCGCTCGGGCAAGGAAGCACAAGTATGCACGTGTCCCGACGGAACCACTTTTCGCGCGGCATGAGTCGCGTTCGCCTGGCACTGTTGGCGATCAGCCTGCTATCGGTGTTGGGGTCGGGATGCAATTACTTCATCCTGGCCGGCTACCTGTTGGGCGGTCCTCCGTCGATCGAGCCCGACTACGACAGGATGACCAAGAAATCGCTCCGCGACAAAGACATCACAGTGGCCGTTGTCTGTTTTGCGCCCGACGAGGTTCGGCTGAACTTCATCGACGCCGACAAAGACCTTGCCAAGTACATCGCTCACCACCTCAACGAACACCACATTCACACGATCAATCCTGACCGGATTCAGGAATGGCTCGACAAACATCAGGACTGGGACAAGCCGGAAGAGATCGGCGAAGCGACCAAGGCCACACACGTGATCCTGGTCGACATTCACAAATACAACCTGTTCGAAGAAAACAGTCACGAACTCTACAAGGGCCGAGCGGAAGTTCTGGTCAGCGTTTACGAGCTGCAGAAGGACGGCACGACGGACAAGGTCTATAACAAAGAAGTCACCTGCCAGTATCCGCTCGAAACGCCTCGTGAGATCTCCGAGATCAGTTACGACCGGTTCCGCCGCGAGTATCTCACCCGACTGAGCGAGGAGGTCGGACGCCTGTTTTATTCGCACTCCAACGGCGACGACATCGGCGACGTGATCTAGCGCGCCTGGTGTCCGCGTTCGGCAAGGGAAAGTGCCTTTGGCGGTGATCGGCCGTGCACCGGGGCACTCGGGTCGATGTTTGCGCGGCACTGTTTTGCACGGCGCTGTGTTGCGTGACACTGTGTTTGCACGGCGTTGCGCGACTCCATGATTGAGGCGGCTCGACCTAGGCTTTAACTTAGGTTCTGGAGCCTCGTCCGCTTGTCGCTGCAATCTGCTTGCCGCCGCAATCTCCGCGAACGGCTCCCTCCCGGAGTCCAACTCGATCATGCAGGCCACAGAAGAGCCGCGGATCGCTGGCGTCGCCAGCGCCGACCGGTCTCCCGGGATCAGCCTCGCCGTCGTGCTGGTGATATTTCTCGTCGCGGTAGCGGTCGTCAATCCGATCCGCGAAATGCCTTATGACGACGATTGGGCCTTCTCCGAGACGGCCAAACGTTTTCTCGAAACGGGGCAGTATCGCCTCAACGAATGGTTAGCCCCCAACATGCCGTTTCAAACGGTCTGGGGAGCCCTGTTCTGTCGGCCGTTTGGCTTTTCGTTCAGCGCCCTGCGGATCTCGACCATCGTACTGGCGGTGATGGGACTGGTGGCGTTTCGTGCCTTGGCCCTCGAGCACGGACTGCGTCGAGGCACCGCGAATCTGCTGACGCTCTGTCTCGCGTCGTCGCCGCTGGTGTTCAAGTTGACGCTCACTTATCTCTCCGATGTGCCCTTCCTGGCGCTGACGATCTTGAGCATTCTGTTCTATACGCGCGCGCTGCGCGGCGGACGCTGGGTCGATTGGGTGGCCGCCTCGGTGGCGACGTCCGCGACGATCTTCGTTCGACAGTTCGGCATCGCGATCCTCGGCGGTCTGGCGCTCGTTTGGCTCTGCGACAATCTCGACGCTTTACCAACTGCAGCAGGGCTGGAATCGTTCCAACTGGGCGCAAACCCTCCTCCTGCACCGTCAAAAAACGTTCTTCTGGGGCGGCAGTTTCCTAAAGCAGTTGCCGTGGCGAGTTCTGGTGCTCGTCGAATACATCGGTTGGTTCTTGCTGCCGGTGGCGCTCGTGGCGGCCTTTGCCGTGGCGCGCCGACTACGATCACCGGCGTCGGCGGAGGATTTGTCAATCGCGGACGGGGAGCCGGGCGTTCGCCCGTCGCGATCACGTTTCAGCTTAGGGGCCGAGTTGGTCGGCTGGCTGCTTATGCTGTTAGCGAGCGTGGCGTACGGAGCGCTCGTGATCGGCATCCCGTGGGTGATGCCCTATCTGGCCTGGTTCTTCGAGATCTTGAAACTCCTCGGGATGAAGGCCGAGCTGCCGGCGACCTTGCTCACACTCATTTCCGGCGTGCTCTTCGCACACTTCCTGGTCCGCCGTTATGTCGTGGCGGCGAATCGCCCGCGACTCGAAGAAGGCATGTTGGATGCGGCGACCTTTGTGTCGTTGTTGATGGCCCTGATCTTCTTTGTGTTCGGCGACAAGGACGTGCTCGTCTTTCTCCCGCTGGCGGCGATCGCTGTCGCGAAGCAGGCTGAGTCGGTGCTGACGAAACACCGTCGAGTGGTTGTCGTTGCCTGCTTATTCAGCTTGGCGGCGACGGCCGTCTGGACTCGCGAGGATCTTTGCCGCAACCAGGCCGTCTGGACGCTGGCCACGCGATTGCATGAGCAGGGCGTGTTGAGCGAAAAAATTTACGTGGGCTGGGAATGGTACGGCTATCACCATTTCGATGATTACGCGCGGTCCGTTCCCCCCGTGGCCACGACGGAGTTTGCCGATTTCTTCGGTCCCTGGATGGATCGCCAGCGGGCCCAAGCCGACTATCTGGTTGTTCGCCTGCTCCCTTCGCGCGACGGTGAGGAGCGATTCGATCCCGAGCCGCCACCTGGCCAAAAGTACGAAACCGTCGATCAGTTCCGGTACTTCAGCGTCTTCAGCCGCGGCTACGAGACGTTCTGTGCGGTCAAACGGCCACAACGGGGAGGACGTCGCGGCGGTGGGGGAGGCCGCGGTGGTGGGGGCGGTGGTGGCCGAGGCGGCGGCGGGGGCATGCTCGGACGACTGCAAGACCGTATCAAAGGGGCCAAGCGGGCTAGCCCGGGAGCAGCCCCTCGGTAAGGGCGACCAATTCGGCCATGCGGCTGCGGTAGGAGTGGTCGCGCAGCGTGCGGGCCTGGCCCGCTTTCGCGATCCGGGCTCGCTCTTCTTCGTGGTCCAGCAAGTAGCGAATCCTCTCCACGCATTCTTCCGGAGTGCGATAGGCGACGACTTCGACATCCGGTTCGAATAGCTCGTGCAGATTCCGCTTCCAATCGGTTAGCAGCAGCGCCCCCACGCCGGTCGTTTCGTACAGCCGCATGTTGTTCGCGTACTCGCCGGAGAGTTCGATGTGGTAGTTGACCGAAATTCGCGAGCGACTCAGGATGCGATACATGTCGAGCCCCCAAGCCTCTCCGTGATACGACTTGCGAATGGGCGAGTCCGCCGCCACCAGGTTGATCCCCTGTCCCCAAACCTCAACCGAGGCCATTTCATACAGGAGACCCAGCCAATGGAAACGGCCCGCGTGGTGCGGCGAAAGGCTGCCGACGAAGGAGACGTTGATCGGCGGGCCAACCGGATTGATCGACGATTCGTTTAATCGCTCGAGGACGATCGGGTCGAACGCCAACCGAAACGGCTCGGCCCGCAGGCCGGCCGCGCGGAACCGCTCCACAAAATTGGGGAGCGAGGAGAGCATCAAGTCAAACGGCCGCAAGTCGATGTCATTAGCCAAAGGTGAGGCGATCTGCCCGACGAGCAGCCGATAGTGGCTGCGCATCGACGTCCAGAACTTCGTCGGCAGATCGGTCAAGGAATGCGTCAGCACCACGTCGGGGCGGAACTCCTCGATCTGCGCGCGCAAGATCGCGGCCATCCATTCTGAGCGGTCGCGCACCAGCCAAGGAACCAGGCCTCGCCGCATGACGACGCGCGGCAACGACCAAGACGAAGTCTTGACGCCATGCTCTCGCGCCCAGGCTTCCTGCAGGCAATGGTTGTTGACGTAGACCTCGAGAGCGGTGTGCCCGAGTTCAGCCAGGTTCCGCGGGTAGAAGTCGGACACGCCAAACAGGCTGGCGACACGCGCGTGCATCTGCTCTTGGTACGAGGCTTGGGCGAGTCCAGGTTTGGAATAGAGTTGCTCGAGAAAGTCGGGATAGTCGGCGTTGACGATCAGAAACCGCGTCATTGGCGAGCACCGACACCCAGCGGCTGCGGCAACTCGCGACCGCAAAGTGGCGCGAGGCGCGCCACCATGGGTGAATACCGCCGCGAAACTCGCCCGGGTACGCGGTACGCGACCTCATTGCCGGAGAGTTCGATCAGCCGCGCGCCGCTCGGGGCGGCCGGGGACACGAACGGAGCCCCATTTGTTTCGTGCGAAGCGCGAATCGTAAGCGGGGCATCGACCGTGGAATCCGTTCCGGTCATCAGAAAGTGGACAATGCGGCGGAGTTGGCGAGCCAACTCGTCCCGTTCTCGTTCGCCACTCTGACGACTTTGCGCCGCGCGGAGCCGCTCGATGTTGAGGGTGCAGACATCTTCGCCCTGAATCACGATCCGCTCGAGCGCTGCAGCCTCGCGTGGCGTCCGAAACTCCGGCAATCCGGCAAAGTTGCTCGCGGGGACGACGTCCGAGACGTCGAGCGTGGCGCCTAAGATGCTGAGCGCGTACCAGCGAAACGCCCGAGCGATCTGCGCGAGTGTAACGGGGCGATCCAACAGTTCGCGCAGTTTCTCGAAATAGGCGATCGGCGTCGGCGCCCATTCGAGGAAGTCGTCTTGGGGAATCGCCGAGATCGACCCGTTGAAGGCCACCATCACCGGCGCCCCGAGTCGGGCCATCTCGAGTCCGATGGTGCTCCAGCTCGTCAGCACCAGGTCGGCGGCTTCGCCCAGGTCGTAGCTCGAGACGGGTTCCTGCGGCCAAACGAATCGGCAATGCGCAGGCGGGGCAGAAAAGGCCCGTTTCAATTTCGCCAAATGCTGCGAGACGACCGCCTCGCGTTTATTCGCCCCTTCGCGCGGATGAATCCGAACGACGAGCTGCAAATCGTCACTCGCAGCGACGTAGCGCGTGAGCGCGGTGAGCCATTCGATCTGATCGCGGAACGGCTGAGGCCGATCGGGGATTGCCGTGTCGGTCGCGTTCATCACCATTTCGGACGCCAGCATTTCGTCCAGGCTGCTGGTGTAGGCGACGATCAGCCGCCGTTCGGTCGACAGCCCAAACTGGCTGCGCACATCAGTGTGTTCGACGGTCTTCCCCGGCGAGTAGATGAAGGATCCCGCTCCCCGCAGGCGTACGATCAAATCGTCGGCGACCTCGCGAACGACTGTCGGCTCCAGGCACAGATCACGGCAGGCAGGCCAGTGCCCTAGCAGCTGATACGCAATCGGCTTGTAGACATTCGACAAAGTCAGGTAGCGACTGAGGTCGACGTTGCGATGCCCGGGAAATGCCAGGCAGTAGCAGGGAGCGCGGTGCTTGCGTGCCGCGGCTCTCGCCCCTAGCAGCAGCGAGTAATCGTTGATGTGCACGACGCGGCTGATGCCGAATTCCCGACAGCAGCGGTCGACCAGCAGATAACTCAGCAGGCAGCTGCGCAGGTAGTCGCGCCATCCGCCGCGGTCGCTCTCGGTCATTTCGGCGAAGTCGGAAATCTTTCGCCCCAGCACGACGTCCATCAGGCTGAGCCGACCGAAGGCCACTCCGTCGAACTCGAAGGTCGTCAAATCCGGCGGGGCAGCGGCCAACGCCTGGTCGATCTGTTGCCGCATGTCCGGCGTGACGAGCGACCGCAAGTCGATGGTGGGCAACCCGTACTCGCCCAGCATCGAGAGGGAATTGTCCGCACACCGTAAACAACTTTCGAGTTTTTGCTCGGGAGTCGCTTCGTAGTCGAGCTTGTGCATGTCCATGACCGGACACCGGTCAAAGAGCCGGTAACACCGCGCGAAGACGACACGGTGCCCGCGCTCGGCCAACGTGCGGCCCACCACCGCCGCCTGGGCCAGCATCGGGGTGACGCCCGCGTAGGGAACGAAGAAGAGCGTGGCCCCTGCCAGCGATTCTCGACTTGGCAGAGCGGCGATAGGTTCGATTTCTCGTGCCACGCTGCGCCGGCGCAGCGCCCAGCCGACATCCTGTTTGGCCCGGCGGGCGCGGTCGCGAGCGGCTCGTAACAATCGACGCATCGAGATTGAGAATGTCCCAAGCGAAGGAACGCGGCAAATCCCCGCTCTTCATCTTAGTGGGACCGCGGAGCGCCGTCGAATTGGGCGAGCGGCGGGTGTCAGTCCGCCGGTTCTTGCTCTTCCGTTTTTTTCTGCTCTCAACGCCTCGCCTGGTCACTCGTGTCGAACCGGATCCACGAAGCCTGCGTGATCAGCTGATTGAGCGACGCGAACGAAATGTGGGCGTTGGTCGCGTGGGCGGGTGTGTTGTTGGCGGGGAACGTCGCCAAAGTCGCGTCACCGACCAGAAAGACATTGAAGTCTTTGGAGAGGTTCTCATACCCCGCCGTCGTCTTGCAGAAGCACATGTCAGTCGCGTAGCCGGTCAAAATGATGTGCCGGACGCCGAGCCGCTTGAGAAAATCGCGCAAGGGGGGATAGCCGTCCTCGTCGTAATAGACGACGTCATTCGGAAAGACTTCGACGTCCTTGGTCACGGGGATGGGCAAGTCCCAAAAGCCTGCGTTGTTGTAACGAGCGCCCGCGTCCAATCCGGGGAATTGCTGAAAGTAGTCGCGCACCGTGTGCTCGTCCGAGAGATGCAACTCCGACGGCAGCGGCTCACCGTGGTAGTGGAAGCGATTGAGGATCTCGGCCAATTCGCGCTGCCCTTGGCTTCGTTCTTCGGGCGTCGGGGTGTGGCGGATGCTGCGATAGAGCTTGGTGTGCACCGGATATTCGTGGCCGCGCAGGCTGAAGAGCACTTGGGCCGCTCTCCCGCGCAGCCGCTTGAGCAGCGGGTCGACCACCATGCGCGTGTGCCGAGCGGCCAGATGATTCTTTTCCGGCGTGCAGAAGTCGCAGACGCCGGCAGGCTCGGGGCTGCGCCATCCTTGGCCGTCATCAATGCCCCAGGGATGCACCATGATAACGGCCGTATGGTCGGCCCGAATCCGATTCGGCATCTCGATGATGCCTCGCGCGTTGTAACTGAACCTCCAAGCCCGCACCGACAAATCGGCCGCCGGCTCGTCGACCAGGAGGGGTGCTTCGTACCGAGTCTGTTCGACGACCGGCTGCACAAACTCGGGATAGTCCGCCAATAGGGGCGCGGCGTGCTCGATCCGTTTCAGCCGGTTGTGGTAGACCCGCTCGTTGGCAGCAAGAGCCGTCGTGAGCAACGCGATCCCGAGTGCGGTCACGACCATCGCTATTTGCTGACGTTTTGGATACATGGCGGCGACTCCAGGCGGACCGAGATCTCGAGCACGCCTCCCTCGGGACTGACTGTCACCACAGGATAGGTGAACGGATGGGGATCCGCGAACTCCATCCCGCCGTAGTGCACTTTTTTCTCTGCATACCCGCGCGGATCGACGCGCGTGATGTGTCCGCGCGTGACGGACAACTCCGTGCCATTCGGCCAGCGGAGTTTGTTTTGGTCGCGAATCGCGTCGCCCGCATACCACCAGCTCATTTCACGGGTGGTCTCGCGACGCAGGGTCAAACGACCGGGCCGACGCAATTCGACCCGTTGTTCGCCGATCCCCTGCGCCTTGGGACCGACGCAACGAATGAGCGCGCGGCAACCGTCGTCGGTGACCAGAAACTGGTCGACTGGTGGGGCTGGGTGCGCGGTGTCATCGACCGGCAGTTGATCGACGAGAATCCGCTCTCCCCCGGCGTGGACGATCAGTCCTCCCTTCTTCATCCCAACTACGATGTCCCCCGCGCAATAGGAATCGCGGAGATAAGCCTCGCACACCTCTGGTTCGGGGAATTGAAAGGCCCGCGGCACGCTGGCTTCGATCGCGTCCGGAACCGACGGGTCATACCAGACATAAGCGTAGCCGCCGAAACTGAAGAGCAGTTCTTCTTTTTTGTGCGGCGTGATGAAGCGGGTCCGCTGCAGCTTGCCCAGTGATTCGTCCCAAAGTGCCAGGTGTTGAAAGATGGGTCGTTTTTGTTCGCGTGCGATAAACAGCAGGACCGGGGACCAATAGTCGATCTGTCCGTAATCCGGAGCGAAGAGAACTGTGCGGTGGAATTCGTTGTAGAGCACGTCTCTCGGTAGTTTGCCGGCAACCGCAGCCAGCCCCATGCGGCCGGGAAGCGGGTCGGGAAATTCCGCGAACAGATCGCGGCCCGTGACGCGCCGCAGAGCGTCCAGAAAAAAGATGCGGTACTGCAGCGTCGATGCCCAAAAGTTCGACGATTGGTCGCTCGTTCCGCTCGGCGTGAGGGCAGAAGGCAAGAGATAGTGAACGTGCTTCTCGATCATCCGATCGAGCCAGGGCTGCGCTTCGGGAACGTCGCCCAGTAGCGCCAGCGCCACCACGCCCAAGGGCGCCGCGTCTACGCTGCCGTGATGCTTGTTATATCCTTCTCCCGCGGCCGTCGGGTCGGCAAAGAACACGAAGTAGTTGCGCCCCACCGCCACGAGTGTTTCGCGGATCTGCGTCCGCTCAATGGGAGTGAGTCGCGAGTACAGCAGGTCATAGGCGACGGCGAGCGCCTTGAGAATTCGCAGCACGGCGTAGGCCTTGCTCGCGTCGGCCTTGTTGTCGGCCTCGTGCTTCCAGATCTTCGCTTCAGCCAAGGCCCAGCCTCGAGCCGCGCCAAAATACGGATCGTGCTCAGGCTCGGAGAGGGCCGAGGCGAAAGCCAGGTGCTCGACAATCGCCATATCGTGCATGGCCGCGTAAAAGCGGTCGTACAAATTCTCGAACTTCGGATCGGGAGCAAGAGTGGGAATCCACTCCGTCCGCGGCTGCTGCTTGAGGCACCAATCGGCCGATTCCGTCAGGTTCCGCCAAATCTGGGCGGGAACGCCTGATGCTCGCTGACCTCGCAGTCGGGGCAGGTCGGCCGCGGTAAAGTACAGCCGTGGATGCTCGGTGAGCACGTGAACGGTTCGTCGCGGCGCTTGGCTCTCGGCCGCGCAGGCTCGTTCGCGAACGCCGAGGCAAAGTCCGACAGAGACCAACGCGACCAAGATCGGCGCTCTGGCCGCCGTTCGCGAGAACAAACGTCGCGGCGAGCAAACCAGGGACTTCATCCACATGATCACACGAATATAGCGACCCCGGTCTCCCTATGTGCCATCAGGCCGGCCCACAGAATCGGGTGACTTCGAGCGCGGGCACCGATATAGTGAACTGTCCGGGTCGTGCGGGGTCCGGTTCGTGATTTCGGCCGAGAAAATGGGGGCTGCGGCCACCGGGATCCGGAATCAACCGGCTCCCTTGGGGTGCGGAGGCGATGGCGAAAATCGAAGCGGGGAAGACGCGGCTCGGGTGGATCGGCACGGGCGTCATGGGCTCGTCGATGGCCGGGCATTTGCTCAAGGCCGGCTTCGCGCTGACGGTCTTCAATCGCAGCAAGTCGAAGGCAGAGCCGCTCTTGGCCGACGGGGCCAAATGGGCTGACACGCCTAAAGCTGTTGCCGCCGCGTCCGATGTCGTCTTTGCGATTGTCGGCTTTCCGAGTGACGTTCGCGAGGTGATGCTTGGCACCGACGGCGCGCTCGCCGGATCCAAGAGTGGCAACATTCTGGTCGACATGACGACCAGTGAGCCGTCGCTCGCCGTCGAGATCGCGGAAGCCGCGAAACAAAAGTCAGTATCCAGCGTCGACGCTCCTGTGTCAGGGGGAGATGTCGGCGCGAAAAATGCCACGCTGTCCATCATGGTCGGCGGCGACAAAGAGGTGGTCGAGTCGCTGACTCCGTGCTTTCAAGCGATGGGGAAGACGATCGTCTACCAAGGCGGCCCCGGCGCCGGGCAGCACACCAAGGTCGTCAACCAGGTGCTGATCGCCAGCAATATGATTGGAGTCTGCGAGGCGCTCCTCTATGGCTACAAGGCGGGGCTCGACTTGCCGACGGTCTTGCAGTCGGTGGGGAGTGGGGCGGCCGGAAGTTGGTCGCTCAACAATTTGGGCCCGCGGATCATGAACAACAATTTCGATCCGGGCTTCTTCGTCGAACACTTCATCAAGGACATGGGGATCGCACTGGCCGAGTCTCGACGCATGGGCCTGGCCCTGCCCGGTTTGGCCTTGGCTCACCAGCTTTACGTCGCCGTCAAGGCCCAGGGCTACGGACGCCTGGGGACCCACGCGCTGGAACTCGCGCTGGCGAAGCTCTCCGGCGTCAATTGGAAGGAGCGCGATCATGGGAAGTAGGGGAGAACGCTTCGCCGGTTTGACTGTCGCGCTCGTGACGCCGTTCAAAGACGGGGCCGTCGATGAGGCCGCCTTGCGCAAACTGGTCGACTTTCACGTCGAGAGTGGCACCGACTGCGTCAGCCCCGTCGGCACGACGGGCGAAAGTCCGACGCTGACTCATGACGAGCACGAACGCGTGATTGCCGTCGTTTGCGAGCACGCGGCCGGCCGGATCAAGGTCGTGGCCGGCACCGGTTCAAATAGCACGACCGAGGCGATTCGCCTCACGAAGTTTGCGAAGAAGTCGGGGGCCGATGCTGCGCTGATGGTGGCTCCCTACTACAACAAGCCGACGCAGGAGGGATTTTTCCGCCACTTCCAAGCGGTGGCTCAAGCCGTCGACCTGCCGATCGTGCTCTACAACATTCCGGGCCGAACGGCCAAGAACATGGAGCCGGAAACAATCGCTCGCCTCGCTGAAGTGCCGACGATCGTGGCCATCAAAGAGTCGACCGGGTCGATGGACCAGGCGTCGCAGATCTTGGCGCTCACTGATCTCACCGTGCTCTCAGGAGACGACAGTCTGACGCTGCCACTCATGGCGATCGGTGGGCGGGGTGTTGTCTCGGCGGTTGGCAACATCGTTCCGCGAGACGTGAAGAGTCTCATCACCGCGTTCCGCTCCGGGGATTTGGCGGCCGCTCAGCAGTGGCACCAAAAACTGTTTCCGCTCTGCCGCGACATGTTGGGATTGGCGACGAATCCCATCCCGCTGAAGGCGGCTATGCAGATGCTCAATCGCGATACGGGAGAGCTGCGTTTACCGATGACCGCACTGGACGCGGCTCAAATGTCAGCGCTCAAACGGACTTTAGGTCAGTATGGATTGCTCTGAATGACCTCGACGACCTGTGATAAGGTGGCTTTGTGATCTTTGGTTTCGGCAAGAAGAAACAGCAAAACGAAGGCAGCGATGACGAGATCGAAGTTGAAGACGTCGATTTTGTCCTGTTTCAAGGGGCGCTCAACGGCAAGGAGGCCAATCTCAACGCCAATGCTCGGCTGGCCCAGGCCGGCCTGATTCCCGCCAAGGAAATCATCACCGACGCGATCAGCCGCCGTTGCGAACAACTGCGAATTGAGCCGAAGGGCGAGCGGGCCGTCGTCCAACTGATGATCGACGGCGTGGCCCATGCGGGAGGTCGGCTCTCCAAGCCGCAGGGACACGCGATCACCCAGATGATGAAGCTGCTCGCCGGTTTGGACGTGCAGCAGCGCCAACGCGCGCAAGCGGGAGGCCTTCGCGCGGAGTTGGGCGGAACCAAGTTTGTGTTGCAGGTTCAGGCGACGCCGCTGCAAGCCGGCGGCGAGCGGTTGGCCGTCAAGATCCGAAATCTTTCCCTCGCTCCTAAGAGCCCTGAAGAAGTCGGCTTCTCCAGCGAGCTCAAGGAGCGCGTGCAAGAGTTAAGCTCTGAAAAGAAGGGCATCTTTCTGGTCTGCGGAGGTCCGGGTTCCGGCGTCTCGACGACGATGTTTGGCGTGCTCCGCTGCCTCGACGCCTATCAGTACACCGTCTACACCGTGGGCGACACGCAAGGTTGGGACCTTCCCAATCTGACCAAGGGCGAGCGGACCGACAGCGAAACCCTGGAGGTGCTGTACGAGCGGCTGATTCGCTCCGAGGCGGACGTGATTTATGTCGACCCGTTGCGGAATGCCGAAAATGCACGCTTGCTGCTCAAACTTCAGAGCCGGGTCACGTTCATTGCCGAGTTCCCGGTTTCAGATGCCATTTCCGGAATCGCCCAGTTTGCGAAGATCGTCGGCGATAATCGGGCAGCCGCCGAAGGTTTGATCGCGACGATCAGCCAACGACTGATCCGCACGCTGTGCAAGGATTGTCGATTGGCCTATCGGCCGAACCCCAAGATCCTCGCCAAGATCGGCCTCCCGCCGGAAACTAAGACTCTTTACCGCGCTCCCTCAGCGCCCACGGGCGACCCGGACAAGCCGGGCGAAGCCGCTGAGTACACCCCTTGCGACACTTGCGGTGGCTCGGGCTACTTCGGCCGAACCGGCCTGTTTGAGCTGGTCGAAATGACCGAAGGCATGCGGCAGTTGGTGGCCGCCGGCAAAGGTCCCCCAGAGCTGAAGGCTCTTTCCCGCAAGGAGAGCAAGTTCTCCTTGCAGCAAGAGGGGCTCAAGCTCGTGGTCGAGGGCAAGACCTCGCTGGAGGAGCTGCAGCGGGTCTTTCAGGCCAAGAAAACCTGAATCCCCGTGCCTCTCCGGAACGTCTCCCAATCGTTCCTGTGCCGCGAAACCGGGGGACTGCCACACCGCTACCCGCAGCCCCCAGTTTCTCCATTCTTTCTCGGTCCAAACCGCGGCACCGGAAAAGTTCGCCGAGCCGCGTCAAATTTCGCGGATTGTGCCGTAGATTCCGGTCGCAACGATCCGATGTATTCAAAGGCGTGGGTCCCTCAGACCCTTGGCCCGATTTCGTCGGAAAGAAGCGGCTACCATCGCGACCGTGGGCAGGAGCCTGCAACTGCGACGGACGGGAGGCCGAAAAACGGAGTCTTGCATGAAAGCCCTGAAGTTTGCGAATGCTTCGTGGCTGGGTCTGGGCGTAGCGGCCTTGCTCACGGTTGTCAGCAGCTCGGGCTGTATCAGCGGCCCGTGGGCTGCTTTTCAGACGAACGTTGGCGGGCAGACGCTGCCGTCGGCCTGGTTCCTGCGAGATGACGTCCAGTACTTCCCGGCGGGACCGCAAGACAAGCTGTTCAACGAACGGCGTGCCTTGGAACAGTACAAGGCGGGTCAGCTGGAAGAGTCGGGCTCGGCGGTCAGTTCGCCAGCCCCTGCTCAACCGGGTGCGCCAGGTGGTCCTGGTGCGCCTGCTCCGGCCGCCGGCCAACCTTAACGTTCAACGCGTGCCCCCATCGCGGTCCCCTGGCGAAAGTCCGCGTTCACCCAGTGATTCATACGTAGCAGTTTTGCGTGCGGCGGGCTCGTCGAGAGATTGGCCTGCCTGTCGTCAGGGGGGACGCAGCCTTTCGCGGTCGAAGAGCTCCCACGCTGCGCCTCTGGCGCGGAATGGGGACTCCTCGACTCGCGAGAGGTTTTCGCATTTTGGGCCAGCGCAAATTCGCTTACCGCTTTTTGCGTGACGGCCCTCGCTTACGCGTCGGGTTGGTAGACGCCACTAACCCGAAGCGGGCAACGGCAACCTCCGCGCTGTCTGCTCCTACAGTCGTTTCGCCAGCCGCTTTGTCAGTCGCACCAAGGCCGGGCTGACGTCGTCGGGCTCGAGATGGATGTTGAGCAGGCTGAAGGTTTCTTTGTTCTCGAGAGCCGCCTTGAGCGACTGATCGAGTTCACCTTCGGTGCGAATCTCGAAGCCCCAGCCGCCCCCGAAGAGATCGGGCAGCCGGTGGTAGTTCCAATCTGGAATGTCGTTGAATGGCCCGTCCTGCAGGAATCGCTCGGTCGTGTATCCGCGATTGTTGAGCACGAGCACGACCGGGTTGAATCCCAGATAGAGGGCCGTCGACAGCTCCATGCACGTCATTTGAAAGGCTCCGTCGCCGACCAGCACGATCGGCCGAAGCTTGGAATTGGCGACTTGCACGCCGACCGCCGCCGGCATCGCGAAGCCCATCGACGTGTAATAGGCGGGGGCCAGAAACTCGGTGTGCTGATGGATTGTCAGATCCGAGGCGGCGAACAACGAATCGCCGACGTCCGCCACCACCACCATGTTGTCGCCCAGCGTCTCGTTGATCCGCTGGAAGAGTCGCTTGATCGTGATCTTCTGGTCCGGCTTGGGGACAAAGGGCTCGGCCTCAACCGCCTTCACGATCACCGGAGCCTTGCGGGTGGTCTTGGGTTCGGCTTTCGCCAACCGCTTGACGAAATCGGACAAGAGCACGTCGTGGAAGTGATGGTGATGAATCCGCAGCTTCTCGCTCGTCACATAAATGCACTTCGCCGGGTCGAGCTGGGCCGTAAAGATTCCCAGGTTGATGTCGGTCATGAAGGTGCCGAGCAGGACGACGCAATCACTTTCCTCGACGTAGCGACGAACCGATTCGCGCCCCATGGCGCCTTCGTAAACGCCTAAGTACAAGGGGTGACGTTCGCTCACGACCGACTTGCCCAAGAGCGTCGCGCACATGGCAATCTGATTGCGCTCGGCTAGGCGGATCACTTCTTCACGCAGGCCGAAACGATGGATCTCGACGCCCGCGATAATCACGGGAGACTCGGCGGCATTGATCATTCGCGCCGCGTCGTCGACCGCCTCCTTGAGCGCTTGCTTGTCGCTCACTGGTTTTTCTTTCGGCGGCGTGTAGGGGTACAGCGCGCGGCTGTGCACGCGATCGCGAGGCAATTCCAGGTAAACCGGGCGTTTATAGCGGTCGGCCGCCTCGAGGCAGCGATCGATTTCGCGGAAGGCCGTCAGCGGATCGTCGAGCAGGGCTGAGGCCACCGTGATCTTCTCGAAGACTTCGCGCTGGGTGTTGAAGTCTCTGACCCGGTGGTGCAGCAACGGGTCGGAACGCCGCTCGTCGATACCAGGGGCGCCGCTGATCACGATCACCGGCGACTTCTCGGCGTAAGCTCCCGCGATGGAATTCGCCAGGCTCAGTCCGCCGACGCAATAGGTGACACAGACGGCTCCCATGCCGTTGATCCGCGCGTAACCGTCGGCCGCGTAGCCCGCGCAGTCTTCCCGCCGCGTGCCCACCACGCGAATCGGGCTATTTTCGAGCATGCCGTAGAACTGCAGGACAAAATCGCCGGGAATTCCGAAAACGTCGTTGATCCCGTAATCCTGCAGTCGTTGGATCAGGTATTCGCCAATCGTCGGAAATTTGCCATCGGGCTTTGCGGAACGAGGGGCCGTCGCGCTGGCCGGGCGTGCCCCGTTCCGGTGCGGTGCTCGATTCGATTTCGCCTTACCTACGGGTTCCCGCCGTCCACGCACAGCCATTTGTCGATTCTCCCTGCTGATGTTCGCCAGGCACCCTGCGGCCGTGTCTCGAGTCCGCCGCGAGAATTTTATGAAAGAGGGCGGGGACTGCCGCGATGTGTGGACGCCGTCAGCCCTGGATTCTTCAATTTACCACGCGCCAGGTCAATCAACCCGTGATCGCGCGACGACGCAGACCGAGGCGCCGTTCCCCAACAGGGCATCCACCATGCTCTGCGCACAGGCGATGGGCATGCCCAGCCAATACGCCGAAAGCAGCACGAACCGGCTGAAAGGACCGCAGATCGGTGGCCCGCCGCCGCGTCGCTTGAGCAGCGAATACAGGCCGTTTCGCGGCAGTTTGGGGACGCGATTCAGCAGGCTCTGAACCCAACCAAACGGGTTTTGACGCAGCGAGAAATGGTCTTCGCGCTCGACGCGAAAGCCGGTCGAGCCGAGCAAGCGTCGCAGACCAGCCGCCGGGAAGTGATACAAGTGACGCGGCGGATCCAAGTGGAACCAACCGGCGCCGCAGACCTTCGCCTGCAGGCTGCTGTAGTTAGGGACCGCGACGACCAGCCGACCGCCCGGCTTCAGGATGCGGCGAATCTCATCCAGGGTCTGCCGCGGATCGGGCAAATGTTCGAGCACGTGCCAGATGATCACCTGATCGAAGTACGCTGGGGGGTATTCGGCTTCCTGCAGATTCTTTCCGAATCGCACGATGGCCCGGCTATCGACGCCTGCCGCTGCGGCAGGGCTCACCTCGAAGCCGTGCGCTTCGAACCCGCGCCGCGCGAGTGCGGAAAGCAACACACCGCGGCCGCAACCGACGTCGAGCACCCGCGCGCCGGCGTTTAACCCGCGCGACAGCGATCGCACGTGCCGCGCTCCCACCAGTCGCACCAGACCCTCGATCAGCGGGACGAACTTGGCACCGGTCACGCCGTAGTAGCTTGCCGGGTAGAAACGGGCGATGACATCGCTCGCAGGACGCGGATGCAAACGGCCCAGGCCACAGCTGGTGCAGTCGACGATGCGAAAACGCACACCGGGCAGGCCATAGCGCGCTCGAGCCCATTCTCCCCCGCACACGGGACAAGTATCGACGGCGACTAAGTGGCGATCGGCTAGCGCAAGTTCCTGAACCGGGCATTCCAGACTGAAGTCAGCGGGTTCGTCCGCAGCCGGAACCGGAGCACGTCGCAAGTGAGCGACGACGTCTCCGACATCAATTTCGGCTGTCGGAATTGTCGCGCGCGTCGCCGCTTGCGCGAATAACTGGTGGGACGATTGCACCAAGACGGCAATGGCGGAATCGACTGAATCCGGTGCGATGGAAGGGGCAGACCGGAGGTCGGTCGGCCGTTCGGCTGCGGGGTTGGCCGACCGTCGAATGTCGCTGCTCATAAGCTTCCCTGGGAGGAGGAGTCCAAGGGAAACCTAGGTCACTCTCGCGGGTCGTACGCAGACTTTCGCAATTTTGCTCAGTCGCCATTGAATGCGCAGTTTGCCAAGCCAGCCGAACGGCTGCGGATGGGCTCGGCGCCCTAACATCCCGGCAAATCGGCAGATCCGTTGTTTCCGGAAAATCTTGAGAAACCGCTAAAGTTTCCCAGGCTTAACGCCGATAAAGGGAGAGAGGCAGGATGCCTTCACGTCAGGCCCATTCCCCTCGAGCCTAGTCAGGGACGATACCCATGAGACGGATCCTATTCGCCGCCCTCGCTGCCGTCGCGATGCCGGCGCTCGTCGGTTGCTGCTGCTGTCAGACCTATTACGATCCGATGGCCTGCGGCGGCTGTAACTCTGGTTGTTGCGGTGGCGGCTGCGGGGGATGTGGTTACGGTGGATGTGGATACGGTGGCGGCGGCTACTGCGGTGGCTGCAGCCCGTGCGGTAATCCCTGCGGCGATGGTGGCTGCGGGGGCGGATACGGATGTGGCGGTGGCTGCGGCGGATGTGGTGGCGGAGGATGTTGCATCCTCACCCCGATCTGCTGTCTGGTCCATCACATCCTTTGTCCCTGTGAATGGTTCAGTGGCTGCGGTCACTACGGATATGGCTACGGCGGCGGTGGCTACGGATGTGGATATGGCGGCTGCGGCTCGCCTTGCGGCTTCAACGGCTGCTGCGATCCCTGCACCGTGTTCGCCGACGGCGGCTGTTGTGGCGGTTGCGGCGGCGGATGTCCCGGTGGCTGCGGCCAGCCGATGATGACACAAGGTTACATGGGCGGCGGCTGCTCGAGCTGCGGCGGCGGAATGCCAGGACCGGGCCCGGCGGTCACGCCAGCGCCTGTGACACCTGGCCCCGGTGGCGCGCAATCGTCGGTTCCGGCGACCTCGATGTACAATCCGGCTCCCATGCAGGGCGCGCCTATGATGATGCAGGGCACGCCCACCACGATGATGGACGCCCGCAATACAATGGCCATGCCGCAACGCTACTAAGGCGAGCGGCGATCGCGGAACGTTTCGCGGTTTCTGATCGAGTGACCGGTTGGTGAACGACGTCCGGTCTACAATACCGATCATGTCGACGATTCAATCAATCACGGTCGCGGGCGGCAAAAGCCGCTCGCGGCCCGCCTTTTTTGGCTCGGCATGCCGATCGCCTCGAGGGTTCGCCAGTTGTTCCTGGCACGTGCGACGTAGTCCGTCGAACTTGGTGTGATACGTCCTCATGGTCGTTGCCCATTCGGCCGCCATCGATCGACTGTCTCCCTCCCAACGACCCCGTACGCGCGTCGCCGGCTATCAGAAGTGGCGCAACTTGCTGTTCCTCCATTGGCGAATTTCGCCTGCGGAGGCCAGCACCACGGTTCCCGACTGGTTGAGCCTGGACACCTTTGACGGCAGCGCCTGGGTCGGCCTGGTGTTGTTTTCGATGTCCGGCGTGCGGCCCTGGTGGTCGCCGCCCATTCCAGGCGTTTCCGCTTTCCCAGAGACGAACGTGCGGACCTACGTGCACCTGGCCGGCGGCGATCCGGGTGTTTGGTTCATCAGTCTGGATGCGGGCGGATCGGTCGGGGCGAGGATCGGTCGATCGCGATGGGGACTTCCCTATCACCATGCGAAGATGCGAGTCCGCCGCACGCGTACGCAAGTTGTCTACGAATGCGAAAGACTCTGGCCGGGTCGAATGGGTGTTGGCGGTCGCGTGGCGGCGGAAATCGGCGACGTCTTGACCGGCGTGAATCTCGACGTGGAACCCGGCCGCGCGGTCCCGGGGACGCTCGAACACTTTCTGATCGAGCGCTACATCTTGTACGCGCAAAAGGGGGAGCAACTGCTTCGCGGTCGCGTCCACCACTTTCCATACCCCCTGCGCGAAGCGAAAATCACCTTCGCCGAGCAGTCGTTTCTGTCGGACCTCGGCCTGCACTGCGACCGCCCGCCCGATCATGTGGTCTTCAGCGAGGGAGTTTCGGTCGAAC
>Ga0210393_10000755_pt1 | contig 28038 bp, 23 predicted proteins | sample IncBWC27OmetaG_FD_160068 | JGI IMG/M metagenome (GOLD analysis project Ga0210393, IMG submission 160068) | Forest soil microbial communities from Barre Woods Harvard Forest LTER site, Petersham, Massachusetts, United States - Inc-BW-C-27-O ...
AATGTCACCGCTTCTTGGTTGCCGGCCCATTTAAATTTTTTGGCCGGAATTACTTCCCTTCCGTGAATACGACTTTCCCGCCCGCGATTGTGATCTCTACTTTGGTCTTCCCAATTTCCCCGGGCTTAATGGAAAAAATATCCTGCGAAAGCACCACGAGATCAGCTTCTTTCCCCGCCTCGATCGTTCCAATCCGGTCGTCCGAGAACCTTGCGTAAGCCGAACCCCGGGTGTAAGCATTCACGGCTTGTTCCACGGTGAGCCGCTCGTCGGGAACGTACGCGTCCTTGGTCGCAACTGTTCCACCCTGGCCTGCACCGTCGAAGGTCCCTCCGGGAAAATCATTGCCACCCTTGGCTGGGCGCCAGATCTGGCGGGTAACGGCCTCCTGGATCGCAACCAATGGGTTGGGTGGCCAGGTGCATGGCCAGTCGCTGCCGAAAGCAAGCGTGACCCCGCTTTTTTCCATACTTTGCCATCGGTCGGTTGTGGTCCGATCGCGCGGATCGTAGTTCGATCCATTCTCGTCGCAGCAGAATGTGGGCTGCATGCTGGCAATCAGCGATAGTTTCGCCATCCGTGGAACGTCCTGCGCAGAAACAAAGTCTGCGTGCTCGACGCGAAGGCGCCGATTCCGTGGACCGTTGATCTTCTCAACTTCTTCGTAGGTATCAACCACCAATCGAGCCGTATCAGGGCGGTAGGTGTGCGTCATGATCTGGTAGCCGCGCTTGTCCAATTCGAGGACCAGGTTTTTGTATTCCGCGGGTTCATAGATCAGAGGCGGGATCAACCCGGTGCCTCCATCGGCGAAAAACTTCACCAAATTCGCCGAAACCCAATCGTCGTGGTAAAGCGTGCGGGCCTTGTCGAGATCGGCCAGGAATTCTGGCGTCAGGTGGTGTTTCACGCCTACAGCGCCGAAGGCAGTCCGAGTGCGCACCGTAAGCTGGCCGCGGTCGCGCAGCGCGGCGTAGAGCTGAATCTCCGCGAGATCCCCGCTCGCGTTGGTGACGCTGGTGATGCCGTAGCTGTTGAGATGCTGCGACGCGCCACGCAGCAGTGCCAGCTTTTCCTCCAGCGAAAACTGACTGGCTAAGGCGCGCTCCATGATCGCCTGCGCCGCCTCCATCAGAATCCCACTGGGATGCCCGCTGGCGTCGCGGATGATGTACTTCTCCTCCTCAGGATTGGCGACAGGCTGATCGGTAAGTCCGGCCAGAACCATCGCTCGGCCGTTCAACCAGAGCGCGTGTTCAGCCGTGTTATGTACGACAACGGGCCGGTCGGCAACCGCACGGTCCAGCAACTCATGCGTGGGGGTCGATGGCGGGGTGGTACTGAAGTCGGCGCGGACAAACAAAACTCTATCGTTGGGATGGCTCGCGGCGAAGGCCTTGATCCGGCTTACCACACCCTCGGGATCGTCTTCCGGCGCGATGCTGGACTCGGGAGTCGAGAGATTCAGCCCGTGAAGTTCCAACGCGCCGAACCACATGTGAGTGTGATCGTCAGAAAATCCTGGGACCACCGTTCGCCCGCGAAGATCGATGACTTCCGTCTTGGCCGACTTCCGGCTCAAGATCTCATCATCGGTCCCCACGGCATCAATGCGAGTTCCGGCGATAGCCAGCGCCTGGGCCCACGGAGCTTTGGGATTACCGGTGTAGATGTGGCCGTGAATCAGAACGGTGTCGATCGCAAACAGCGTGGACGCTAAGAAGAGAATTGCGATCGTGACGAAGAAGCTGACAACACGACGTCGTGCAATCATGAAACGCTCCTGATGACGCTACCCCGCCACCCACTCCCTTATCCTCCGCACCACGGACTCCGGTGCTTCCACATCCAACTCGACGGCTCCATCCTTGTAGGTCCGTGAATAGATTCGCGCCTTGGCTTCGAGCATGGCCAGCGTCTTCCCTTCTTTCTGCGGGACGCGCAGATGCACGCGGCTGACGCGGTCTTCATCGATCATCTCGTCGATGCGCGCCAGCAGACGATCCAGACCCCTGCCCTCGACGGCTGAAACGTAGACTGTCTTCGCGTCATCGCGTAGACTCTCGGCCACTTCCACATCCAGCAGATCGACTTTGTTCATCACCCGCAAGCGCGGCTTTTTTTCGGCTTCGAGTTCTTTCAGGACGATCTCCACCTGCGCATCCTGTTCGGCGGAAAGGCGGCTGCTGGCGTCCGAGACATGCAGAATCAGAGACGCGCGCTGCACTTCCTCCAGCGTGGCGCGAAAGGCGGATACCAGGGTGTGCGGCAAGTTTCGAATGAACCCGACGGTGTCGGACATCAGCACCTTGCGCTTCGATGGCAGCACGACGGCGCGGATGGTAGGGTCGAGTGTGGCGAACATGCGGGGAGAGGCCAGGACCGCGGACCGCGTGAGCGCATTAAAAAGAGTGGACTTGCCCGCGTTGGTGTAGCCGACCAGTGCTACAGTCGCCACCGGCGCGGATTCCCGCCGCTGGCGCTGCTGGGCGCGAATGCGGCGAACATTCTCGATCTGCTGCTCGACGTGACGGACGCGACGATAAATTTTTCGCCGGTCGGTCTCGAGTTGGGTTTCACCGGGACCGCGCGTGCCGATGCCGCCGCCGAGCTGTGACATCTCCACCCCACGCCCGGCGAGCCGGGGCAGCATGTAGTGCAACTGAGCCAGCTCGACCTGCAGCTGGCCTTCTCGGGTGCGAGCGTGCCGCGCAAAAATGTCGAGGATGAGTTGCGTGCGATCGATCACGCGACGCTTGACGATTTTTTCTATGTTGCGCTGCTGGGAAGCGGTGAGATCGTGATCGAAGAGAAGAAGGTCGGCATTCACGGACGCGGCCGCGCCGGCAATTTCTTCCAGCTTGCCGGCGCCGATTAATGTCGCAGGATCGGGGCGGTCGCGGCGCTGTAGAATTTCACCAACAACGTTCGCGCCGGCGCTTCCAGCCAGAGTGCGCAGTTCGGCCAAAGATTCGTCAGCGTCAAATTCCGGAATGCTGGGCTTGTTCGCGCTCGCCTTTCCTGAAGCGCGAGCCGGTGCGGGAGATAAGTCGTCGCAAACTGAGGACGCCGCATCCCGCGCGGCCTGCGCTTGAGCCGTAACTCTGGTCCCGCTGCGGCCGCGTGTACGAACGTCGATGCCGACCAGGAAGGCGCGCTCCTGCGCGTCATTTGCCTCTTCACGCGCCTCTACACCGAGCGCCACACGCCGGGAGGCGACGGGCGCACGGTCGCGATTCTTCTTGGGATGTGACTTGCGCAATCCTGAAACGCCTTATCCTTCGGTACCGGAGGCACTGGCGGCCGAAGCCGTCGCTGGCGCCGCCGAGGCTGCCCCGGGTGCGGAGACAGGCTTCGCGTCGGCATGCACCGCATGTGCGCCGTGGGGCATCGTCCGGCCCATCACCACGGTTGAGATGGCGTGTTTGAAGATCAATTGCTCCTGTCCGTTGGCTTCCAGAACCACGGAATACTTGTCGAAGGAACGAATCCGGCCCGTCAACTTCACTCCACTGAGCAAGTAAATGGTGATGCTCAATCTCTCTTTGCGGGCTGTATTAAGGAAGGAATCCTGAATGTTCTGTGCCGGCTTACTGCTCTCCATAGCCGATCTCCTTAGGTTCTTTTGAACTGCGACCTATCCAGTTGCTCCTTCGGCGTCTGCCTCAGGACCAGCTCAAAACAACAACGCTTCCTCGCGACCTTCCGCACAAGGAACACGGGGGGACAACCTACCTCCGCACCGCCCGGTTCCCCAAACCAAGCCGCTTAGCAGGTAGCTGCGAGTACCATACGGCGTCCGCACGCGCTTTTCAACCGTGAACTTTGCGGAAAACCGTTTTTGTGCCCTTGTGGAAAACGTGAAGGAAATGTGCTGTCCCGCACTACAGCCCATGAGAGGCCGTCGTTGTGTACAATCCCTCGCGTGGGCATTCCGTTTCCCCGCCACACGTAAAATCTTGGGAGGCATCATTATCATGGCCAGCGCCGCTCTCGCATCGTTATTAGGACACCAATTCGGACCCCAAATCAACTTTCCCTCCGACGTTAAAACCAACATCGAAATGCTGCTGCGCTGGATCCACTTCCTCGCCGGCATCACCTGGATTGGGCTGCTGTACTTCTTCAACCTGGTGAATGTCCCGTTCATGAAGGAGCTGGACGCGACGACCAAGGGCAAAGTGATGCCGGCGCTGATGACGCGGGCCTTGATGTGGTTTCGCATGTCCGCGGCTCTCACCGTGCTCGCTGGACTGGCCTACTGGGGCAATATCGTAGGCGCGGACGCGCACAACGGCGGAGGATCCGTGGGAGCAGTGATGGGAAGCTTTTTTCTGATCTGGACAATTGTGTGGGGAATCCTCTATGCCTGCCTGATCCCCGGGAAAGGAATCTTCGATAACGGAGCATTCGTGGGGATAGTCTATGCAGTGGTTGTGGCGGCCGCGGCCTGGCTATTTCTGAGCCTGAACAACCACGGGTGGGAGAGCAGCCGTCTGCTGTCGATCGGCATCGGAGGCGGCATCGGCTGGGTCATGCTGCTGAACGTCTGGGGAGTGATCTGGCGCATCCAGAAACGCCTCATCCAATGGACCCGCGACAACGCCACCAATGGCACCCCCATGCCGGACAAAGCGAAAGCGATGGCACGCATGTCCTTCCTGGCATCACGCGCAAATGCATTTTTGTCGGTGGTGATGCTGTTCTTTATGGGCGCAGCGAGTCACTATCCGTTGTTTGGGAAGTGAGTGGGGAAAGTAGGTGTGGGAAAAGGTTTAGAAAATGAACCTGGAACAGAATGAAAACAGGCCAGCCTCTCGGCTGGCCTGACATTTTCCATCTAAACTGCGCCTAGAACTCGATCCGGAACGCCATTTGAAGTACGCGCGGGCCGTAATCTGAACTGATTACGCCAAACGAACTCGGACTTGTGATATCCGCCGTACCTGCAGCGCCAGGAAGTTCGAGGTTTGTGTGGTTGAAGACGTTGTAGGCATCCACGCGGAACTCAATCCGCACTCCCTCGGTGATGGGGAAGTGTTTGAGCAATCCGATGTCGAAGTTGGAGTAGTGCGGACCTCTCAGGTTGTTGCGGCTGCCCGCTTCTAGCCCCAGAGGGCCGCTGAACGAACCGAGCGCTGCCCCCTGGTTCTTGAATAACTGAATAGTTGGATTTCCCGAGGCCGAGTTGATCTCATAGTGGGTATCGACCTGGAGGGCCGCCGTGTTCCCGTTAAAGATCGCAGGGACGTTGTTGGCAAAGCTGATGGGGAAGGCGTTGGCCACGGTTTGGAAGGCCAAGCCAGTGCGCCAGCTGGCAAGTCCTGAGAGGCCCCATCCTCCGAAGACTTCATCCGCCCACCGGGACATGGAGCCGCCGAATGCCTTGCCACGGCCTACAGGCAATTCATACACCCAGTCCGCGGTGACTGAGTTCCGAACATCGAAATCGGAATTGCCGTAGCAAACCGAGATATGTATCGCGTCGCACATAATACCGCCCGCGCCGTTCGACCCGAATGCCTGGTTGGCCGGTGCTGAGATATTATCCAGCGAGTGCGACCAGGTATAGTTCACGTCATACTGCAGGCCGTGTGACATTTTCTTGTGCAAGGTCACCAGCAACCCGTTGTAATTGGAATAACCCTTGTTAGTCATGTAAAGCGATGTGCCAAATTGAGGGTTCAATCCGACTCCAGGGTTCAGTCCGACACCGTCGAAGAAGTTAAATAAATTCAGCAACTGAACTGCGTCCGCCAAGTCGCCTCGCACCGTGTAAGGTTCAATAAAGTCTCCGACGAACTGGGTTCCGCTGGAATCGAAGGCTCCGAAGTTGACGACCTGATTCTCGAAGAAAGGCTGGGGTGTAAAAGTGGTGGCTCCGGTGCGGGTTTGCGCGGACAGGTTCGCAAACGCCTGTGACAATAACTGCCCTGATGCAGGATCCCTGAAGTCCACGGTTTGCATCCCGTCGGCTTGCGCCAGAAGCCGATGGGCAAATCGACCCACATAGGTGGCATCAATCTGGTAGTTGCCCGGAAGTTCACGTTGAAACCCGAGCGTGAAGGTCTCCGAATAGGGAGTCTTCAAGTTGCTGTCAATGGCATAGTTAAACGGATTAGCCGATTCCAGGCCGAATACTGGCCCATAAGCCGGATTCCCCTGGGGGCTGCTTGCCAGGTACGGCGTGTACGGAGTGGTAAGCTGAACGGGCGTTGCAATCGATCCTGGCGGCAACGAGCCGGTGCCAGTGAAACGCGGATTTGTCAGCAGGTCTTGGGTTACGCTGGTTTGCTCCCCGTAAACAGTAGAAGACGAAGTCTGGAGCACCCACGTGTTCTGATCTTGAAGGAAATTCAGTGCATTGAGTGTCGTGTGGTCAGCGATGAGAGCCGCGCCGCCGCGGATCACAGTCTTGCGGTCGCCCAAAACGCGTCCCAAGAGTCCATCCACTCCCGTCGGGTTGAGAGCGAACGCGAGACGTGGCTGGAAATCATGCCAGTCAGGATGGAAAAGGGGAGGAGCATTATTCGCCTTACCCCCGAGCGAGTACGAGATGAGAGGGTTGACCAGCCCGCAGTTTGGTCCCGGACAGCCGTCGTTCCCGGCGAGGCCGTTCGCAATGCGGGGCTCGATCACCTGGTTGAAGTTGAGGTTGGGAATGGCTTCAAGGCCGTTCACTTCGTAAGGTACCGAATAGAACTGGTAGCGCAAACCGTAAGTAAGAGTTAAATCACTCCGAGCTTTCCATGAATCCTGCAGATAGGCTTCCGTCTCATAATACCGGTAAGACCGGATGTGCCCGGTGCCTTGGGGAAGGGGCTGCAGTTCCTTGTTGTTGTTGAAGCTGCTGCTCACCGAACCGTAGTTTCCAAGGATGAATGCAAAGGCACTGTCGTAGAGATTCTGAGAAACTGGATCGGTGGCCAGGTCCGCCGGCCGCACCGTCGCATCCAGACTGGTTAACCCTCCGCCCAATCCAATGGTGGCATTATTGAAGTCACTGATCAGTTTATTGGTTGTCTTAATCGGCTTGAAAGTTCCTCCCACCTGGAACGTGTGTTTGCCACGGACGTAAGTGAAATCGTCTCGGAAAATTGGGATGGGAATCGTGCGGGCCTGCGCGGCAGGAGTCATGTACGGCGAAGTCAGATTTACGCCACCCGTTCCGGTGGCGTCGAAAGAAAATGTGGTAGTGCCCAGAGGAGCATACAAGAATGGGAAGCTCGCCACCTGGCGAGTTACCCCGTACACAAACTGGTTCACCTTGGTGTTGCTGATCGTCCAGGTGTGGCCTATGACATACGCATAGTCGTGATTGGTATCGATGAAAGTTAAGGGGTCGCCGGGAAACTGAATAGAAGGGTTTCGGTCATCGGTCTCGCGAACCAGGCTGCCGCGAACAAAGAGCTTCATTTTGTCGTTGAGGTTGAAGTCGATTTTGGCGACATAGTCGTTCAGAGTCTGGTTGCCGGGTGCGTTGAAGACAAGGCCGCCAGTGTTGAGTCCGTCGCCCACCGCCGTGGTGTTAGGAGCAGGATAGCGACTCTGCAGAAAGCTGGTCAGGGCCGGGGCCGGACCGACACCAAGAGGATCAAGGGCCTTCACACCCGCCGGACTCAATGTTGAAATCCCGCCACTGGTATTAATGTAGGAAACCGAGCCGCCGCTGAAGGATGTCAACGGAACGGTCTGCGTAACCTGATTCGAGCTGGCATCCCGGCGGCCCTCATAGTTGAAGAAGAAGAACAGCTTGTCCTTCAAAACCGGGCCACCGATGGCAGCGCCAAACTGGTTGCGCACCAGGTTCTGGCGCGGAACCACCGGATTCGAGAAATTGTTGAAGAAGTCATTGGCTTCGAAACCCTTGGTTCGGTAGTACTCGTAGCCCGCACCATGGAAAGAGTTCGTGCCGCTCTTGGTCACCATGTTAATCTGGGCTCCACTGCCACGGCCCTCAGCCGACAGCGGATTAGCCACTTCGCCGTGAAACTCCTGCACCGAATCCACCGGCGCATTCCCCACTACAGTAAAAGCGAACCCACCCGCGAAGTCGTTAACGTCCATCCCATCCAGGGTAACGTTGCCTTGATCGGTGCGTGCGCCAGTTACAGCGCCTTCACGGCTTTGATTGGGATCGTCGTCGCTTGAAGAAGTGATCACGCCGGGTTGGTAGACCAGCAGTGCGGCGGGGTTGTCGCGCACCTGAACCGGCAGCTCATGAACCATGTTCATGTCAAAACTGTTGCCCACGCTGGCATCGGTGGTATCCAGGGTTACGGCGCTGCCTTCGCCCCTGACTTCGATGGTCTCCGAGCTCTTGCCGACCTTTAACTGCGCGTTCTGGGTGTGCGTGGTGTTCACGGCCAGATACACGTTCGGCAAGCTTACGGTGTCAAAGCCTTCCTTGGTGAAGGTGATCTTGTAGCCCGGTCCGGGGAGCAGTTTTAGGAATGAATACGAGCCCACGGAATTCGTCTTGGTCTCATAGCTGGAGTTCGTCTTGGTATCCAGCAGCTTTACGGTGACGTCGGGGAGAACGGCGCCGGTGGCATCGGTCACCTCTCCGGTGAGGGCAGCGACGTCCTGAGCGGCCAGAAAGCTTGGCATGCCAAGCAGCAATGCCAGCGTGAGCGAGGCAAGCAGAATTCGATTCAACACGGGGCGAAAGGCAGATTCCATTCACGGTCTCCTGAGCTGGCAGGTCTTCCTAGACCTCCAGGTCTTTGTCGTCTGTATGTCTTGCAATTCAGCTAAGTTTGCGATGCAGGGGGAGAAGCTTGTAACGAGAAGAGGAAGCAGATCATGTTCCAAAAACAGCAGTAAGGTAATGCTCATATTTATCAATAGCCTACAGACCGAACGTCTGTTGACTGTCAAGCCGCCCACATGGGTTTGCGGACGGACTCTATGAAAAGCGGTAGAGATTTGCCCCGATTGGGCGCAAAAAACAGCACTTTTTGGAAATACCGCGCCGTTTCGACCGCAAAAAAACCGGGGAGCCTTAGGTGAGGCTCCCCATTTTCATGAACGTTTGCAACCCCTTAGAAGTTGTATTTGAAGACCAATACAACCCCGCGCGGGTGTTGCGAGAACACTGCCTTGGGTTGGTTAAACAGCGTATTCGTCGGCTCGAGCATTGAGAGAACGTTGCTTCCGGTATAGCCGAGCGGGGCAACGTCGCTGATATTGCCAGGTACGTACTGAGCGTGGTTAAACAGGTTTAACGCCTGAACCTGGAACTCCACCGATTGACTCTCGGTAACGTTGATGCGCTTCAACGCTGTAATATCGAAGTTATTGGTATGTGGCATTGCCAGCGTGTTGCGCCGGGCGTTCGGGAACGAGAACTTTCCGGCTTGGTTGTAATAGGCATTCGTGGCCGCCTGGTACGCAACTAGCGCAGGAAAACTGCCCGAGTCGCCGCACACGCCGCCAGGGTCTACAGCACTGAGAGTGCTGTTGCACAGCGGAGTATAACCGCCGCCTGTACCTTTCACTCCAGCTGGGTTGATGAAGGTGCGGTCACCGGCAGAATCACCGTTTCCGTTAACATCAAGTCCGCTCTGCACGGTCGCAAACTCAGGTGACTGGAATGTGTAGATGGGGCCTGCTTCCCAGTTGCCAACGATATTTTTCATGAGCCAAGTTCCGTTCTTGAAGAACGGTACGTCGTAGAGGGCCTGCAGCGTGACGCGGTGACGGCGATCCAGAGCGGAATCGCTCCAATCGCACGAGAAGCAGTTCCAGTCCTGTGGACGGCGCGGCGTCAGGTAAGTGGAAAACACATCCGCCGTCGAGTTGTCCATGGCGTGACTCCAAGTCCACGCAGCCTGGAATTGCAGTCCATTCGTGAAGCTGCGCTTAACCGAAGTTTGCAAGCCGTTATACTTCGAGGCGCCGAAGGCCTGATACGAAGTAATGCTCGATCCATTGAATCCAGCATTTGCAAACGCGGGAACATAACTAGAGTTTGCGTTGATGCTGGCGTACGTATTCGTCAGCGCATCCAGCGTTCCCTGCGACGGGGCGGTAAAGTAATAAGGAAGGTTATCGGTAGCAGAGGTTTTAGTCTGCCGGTTGATACGATCCTGAACCGGCAGGTGTATGCCGCGGGTACCGACATAGCGTGCTTCCACCGTGTACTTGGAGGCGAAGATATGCTGGACGCCCAAGGTTATCGTCTCCGAATAAGGCAGCTTCTGATTCGGGACATAGCCTCCCGTCACGGACGCAGCCAACACCGGATCGGTAATCGGTGGAATTACGGCTTGGAATGGCAATCCACCCCCAGCGAGAAAGCCTGTTTGCCCTGGTATCGTGGGATCCTGCCAGAAACAACTGGCTGACGGGCTGCCCACGTCGCAAGTCTGCTGCACCTCTGGGGGCGCCGTCAGCAGTCCCAAGTTGTCATACAGAACATCTTGAGCCATTGAGAAGCCGCCACGAATGGAGGTTGTGCCGCTAGTTCCCGGTGAGTAAGCAAAACCGATGCGCGGGAGGAAGTTTGTCTTTTGTGCCGTGGGCGCAGCAAACGTAATCACCCCAGGCGCATTGGCGACTGCGTTCAGAGGCTGCCACTTTCTTTCCGAAAGAGGTACCTGCGTGAACTCGTAACGAAGTCCCACGTTCAACGTGAAGTTCTTGAACATATGCCAATCGTCATTGCCGAAGGCATAGAACATGTTCTGATTGCCGTAATACGTGGAATTCCCGACGGAACGCTCACCGAAGTAATCAGGGATTTGGTCTGTGAAGTACTGGTTGAAGGTGGTGTATTCGTAGTCGCCGCGTACACGCTGCGTGAAGCCCTGCGGAGCGATGTATTCGCGATACTCGCCTCCAAACTTCAGATTATGACGCCCCTTCACCCAGCTGACGTTATCCACCAACTGGTAGAAATTCTGGTACCCAAATTGCGGTGCGTTTCCGTCCGGTCCGATCTGAACGCCCGCTCCCTCGAAGAATCCAACGATCAGGTTGGGGAAGGTCCCGAGACCGGGGAAAACTTTGTTGCCGGCGGGGAGAGTGCTTGAGAAGCGATTAAAGCCCAGGCGCACTTCGTTGTTGATGTTCGGCGTGAAGGTGTGATATTCGCTCAATGTGAACAAGCCAAAACGGGCTGGCGTTATCTGCCAGAAGGCTGGAATCTGAGCGGCGACGTCGAAGGCGTTGTTCTTTTCGTATGCGTAGCGTCCGCGCAGCTGATCCTTTTGGGAGATATTCCAATCCACGGAGTTAACCGTTGTCAGGAAGTTGTTATATTGCGGACCGGCGTAACCAATGTCGCCCGTCTCGACGGTCGTATTCAGAACTGTCGTGCTGCTTGCACAGTTCGCGTCAGTCGGCGAAGCCGGAGCCGGCGCTGCACCGACATACTGCTGAAACTGCTGCAGGTTTGTCGCGCTGACGCTTAGTCCGCCAGAAGGGGCAATGGCAGCTAAGGTAGCGTATCCCGCGGCTGTTGGTCCACAAGCGGTGGATGCAGTCACACTACCAATCGGGTTGTACTCCCAGTTCGTAAAGAAGAACAACTTGTTCTTGATGATTGGCCCGCCAATCTGGCCACCGAAACGGTTGTTATCGTAGCGGGGATTGAAGGGCGAGAGTCCCTGGCTAACCTGCGACAGAGCAGTCTGAGCATCTTGGGCATTCAGATTACGGTTCTGGAAATACTCGTAGGCGCGGCCGTGAAAGCTGTTCGTACCGCCCCTGATCGTCTGGTTGAACTGCCCACCGGAGGAGTGGCCAAACTCAGGCGAAAATTGATTCTGCAGGACCGTAAATTGGTCTACCGAGTCATTGGGAAGCTGGAGCAATGGGCCGGTGACGCTCTTGCTGTTGTTATCCACGCCCTCAACCGTGAAGTTATTGTTGCGCGGCCGCTGGCCGGAAATTGACGGACCGGTACCCACACCAATTCCGCCGCTAGTTGCCACGCCCGCATCCAGCAGTGAGAGGTTAATGACACCACTGCCAACGGAAACGGTGGGAAGATCGCCAATCAACTTCTGTTCGTAAGTATTCTGCAATTGCGAGGTGGTGGTGTCGATTGTCGGGGGCGTTCCCGAGACCTCGATTGTCTCCGTCGTGGCGCCTGGAGACAGCGTCAAATTGCGTGTACCCGTCACGTTCAGTTGCACCTCAACTTGCTCACTGATGGTCTTGAATCCGGTCATCTTGGCCGTGATTCTGTAGGTACCGATCAGCAGGTGATCGAAACGGTACTCTCCAGCACTGTTGGTCTTAGCGCTCGACACGACGTTGGTCGATACGTTGATCGCGGTGACTTCCGCGCCCGCCACCGCAGCGCCCTGGGAATCGAGTACGGTGCCGACGACGTTGCCGTCGATGGCTTGGCCATAGGCCAGACCTGTGGCGATCGTCAACAACCCAAACAATGCGAAAACAAAACCTGCGAGCTTAAAGCTCGATGCAAGTTGCCTCATGGTGTTTCTCCTGAATCGTTGATATTTTGAAGAGAACCTGGGTGAGTTCCCTGCCCGACCCGCGAGCCCTGTCTGGACGCCCTCCCGACAGACCGATAGGATCAAGTACTACTACCCGAGCAAGTTCCATTGTGCAACTGACACTCCAAAACAGAACTAGACATATGCTCAATGTTTTCAGTGGTTTGTTATGTCTTTGGCAGCTCGTCTCCCCAAAAAGTGAAGACGAGCAGTCTTAAATCTATTAATTTTGGTATAAAGGCAACCTGTGCGAGCTTTTGTGAATCGCGGTCCGCAGAGGCCTCCAGAGTGGCGGAATCGGAGGCTGAGTCAGGCGCGCTGCCTTCCCTGCTACAATCGGCCTTTCCCGTGACTACGTCTTCCACTAAAGCAGAATCGCGTTCGATCCATCAGCCTGCGGCGGACACGAAGCCGCCTTCTGTCCCCATGCTGGACCTGGGGCGGCAGTATCAGCAGGTTCGGAAGGAAGTGCTGGCCGCGATCGAAAGCGTTTGCGCCTCACAACACTACATTCTCGGGACAGAGGTAGAAGGTCTTGAGGGCGAACTGGCGGGTTTCTGCGGCGCGGCGGACGCCGTCGGTTGCGCCTCCGGAACCGATGCCTTGTGGCTGGCTCTCGCTGCGGCTGGAGTACAGCCGGGAGATCAGGTTCTCACCACTCCTTTCAGCTTTTTCGCTTCGGCCAGCGCAATCGTGCGGGCGGGAGCGCGCCCGGCGTTCGCCGATATCGATCCGCAGACATTCAACCTCGATCCCGTTGCGGCTGAGTCTTACCTGCGCGACAGCCGGCATGACAGACTCCGCGTCCTGCTGCCGGTTCATCTCTACGGACAATGCGCGGACATGGATCGCTTCCAGCGTCTCGGAGAGGAATTTCATCTGGCGGTGATCGAAGATGCCGCGCAAGCGATCGGCGCGCGATGGGGTAATAAGCCGGACAAAATTCGCAGTGCAGGATCGATGGGCATCGCCGCCGCATTCAGCTTCTATCCCACGAAGAATCTCAGTGCCTATGGCGACGCCGGATTAGTCACCACGACGAGTGTGGAGATAGCGGCGCACATGCGACGCCTGCGCAATCATGGGAGTTCGCGCCGCTACGTTCACGAAGAGTTCGGATGGAACTGCCGTCTCGACGCAATTCAGGCCGCCATCTTACGCGTGAAGTTGAAGTACATTGAGGGATGGAATGATGCGCGGCGCCAGCGCGCGGCGCGCTATGACCAACTCTTCGCCGCTGCCGGGCTAATCTCCGCGGTCGAACCTACTGGCCGGAGTGCGGAGAACGCCGCGCCGCCCATTGGCCTCCCACACACTTCGGCGCAAGCCCATCACGTTTTCCATCAGTATGTGGTCCGAGCTTACCGGCGGGACGAACTGCGCGAGTTTCTTACGGCGCGTAAGATCGGGACGGAAATTTATTATCCGATCCCGCTGCATCTGCAGCCGTGTTTCGTCTATCTCGGCTATCGCGAAGGGGATTTCCCGGAAGCCGAGCGCGCTGCGAAAGAAGTGCTCGCACTGCCGATGTTTCCCGAACTGACAGAAGAAGAGCAGCGCCGGGTGGTGGAGAGCATCGCGGATTTCTATTGCTAGTTCGCGGACGCGCCGGAGATTCGTGCTCGCACATTTCTACAGGTGCTGACTAGCGCCTGCGATGCTTTGGTGGTTCTTTTTGCTCGCCCGGCGCCAGAACCCGGCGCACAATCGGAGTAGCCATTTTGTATTTGCGTTCGCTGATATTGCCGCTATCGTCTTTGACGCGCAAAATGAAGACCGGCAATGCACCTTCCTTGTCGAAGGTCTCGGTCGTCACGGTTACCGGCAGCACGCCGTTCAGGCCGTGTTCGCGGTAGGCGGTCTCGTAGCGGTGCTTTCGGACGTTCCACGTGAAGACGCGGATTTGATCGTAGTCGTAGGGCTGACCGTCGTGGGGTTCGGTGATGGCGCAGAGATATTGCGGGACGTTCTTACCAGTGCCGTCTTTGCCTGAATCCTGCACCTGATCCAGCACAAAGAAAGCAACAAAGCGCTGGCCTTCGGCATATTGGGCGATATCGAGGGGCGCGTCGATGTCCACCATGCGCGCCAGCACCCAGCCGACGCGGTTCTCGGCGTCGCGCACCAGCCACCAATCTTCCAACACGGGGACCACCGCTTTCCCACCCGCCTTCGGCTGCACGGCTGCTCCCGGCTGCTTCTCTGCCGTCGCACGTTTCAGGACGGAAACCTTCGCTCCCGCCAAGAGCTGGTATAGGTGCTCAGTCTCACGTCCCGGGGTAAGGTGCAGGTTGGTGTCGTTGCGCAGCACGCCGGGTGCTTGTACGGGATCGCTCAGATTTTCTTTTGTCAGCTTCTGAAGGCCGTCGTAGGTCGACTGGTCCACCAGATAGCGCTGCTCGATCCAACCTTCGATGCCGGTCGCGGTGCGTACGCGGGAAAATCGCTTCTCGTGCTCCAGTACCTCCACGCGCTCTCCATTTTTCACCGTGCCCACGCGGTTGTACACGGTTGCCACCTGATCCCGCAGCGTGGCTTGCACCGCCGAGACGTAGTTCACTTCCAGCACGCGATGCCGCCCGCGGTTGCAGCCCGGCAGAGCCACTGCGACAGCCAGCACAAGAATCAAAGTCACCCGGTGAAGATTCGATGGGAACGAAGGTTTCACAATTTTCGCGGCGTACTTTTTGGACAGACGCACTTTTCACTATAGCGCGTTGCCGCTTCGTCTTCGGGGGATGAGGGTTACGCAGGATGCACCTCCAGTAACCAAGGCACACCCCGTCGGGCCTTACACAATGCGACAGCTTCAGTTACCATGAGGGCAGCGCGTGGAGCCGTTGCTTCGAATTGTCCAGCGACAGGCTCCGGGGTATCTGACAAATTTCCATGATCAAGAACAACATAGCGAGCCGGCTTGCCCTTCTTTTGCTCATAGTTGGATCGATTTCCGCCACATCGTTGAGCAGTTCAGCGCAGCAGGCGGTGAATCCCGCTTTGCGTCCGCCCAAAGGTTCGCAAGTGGCCATCGTAGTTTTCGAGGACTTGCAGTGTCCCGATTGCCGTCGTGCCGCTCCGCTGGTCGAAGAAGCCGCGAGGACTTATAAGATTCCGGTGGTGCGTCACGACTTTCCACTGCCTTTTCACACCTGGTCGTATGAAGCGGCGATCGACGCGCGTTATTTCGACACTCACTCGAAGGCGTTGGGTAATGAATTCCGCGACTACATTTTCGCCAACCAGTTGGAAGTCACTCCTCAGAATCTGCGCGGCTTTGCGGAAAAATTCGCCGTAGAGCACAAGATCGATCTGCCTTTCGTAGTCGATCCCGATGGCAAACTCGCAGCCTTGGTCAATGCAGACAAGGAACTGGGTAAGGCGATCAAACTGCAACATACCCCCACGCTTTATGTTGTAAGCAACAAGCACGCCGGCAAACCTTTTGTCGAAGTGGTCGACCGCTCCCAGCTCTACGCGCTGATTGACACCATGATGAAGGAATAGGAAAAACCAGTTGCTCGATTCTTGGAGCGCGTCCATTCGCAGGAACAGCACGGGGCGATCATGTTTTGCGCTCTGCGTGGCCTCGCGCTAAACTACTTGCCCGAATCTGTAGTTCAACCCCATGACTAAGCAAGAGAAGCAGCGCCTCTCCGCCGTCCTGCGTGCAACCGAGTATTTGTTTCTCGAAAATATTGCCCTGAAGCTGGTGCTCGAACATCGTGAAGTGCAGAACTGGCAAAAGCTACTCGATCGCCTTATGACGGACAAAGAGATACTGGCGGGCGTGAGGCTGAAGTTCAGGGATACGTATCAGGAAATTGAGGGAGCGGCGGACTCCCTGCTCCCAAGAAGCCGCATTAGCACTAATCCCAGGAAAGACAGATCCAACGACCGTAGTTATCCGCAGGTCGCCTGCTGACTTCCAAAACAACCCAAACCTGTCAGCGCGGAATCGGGCACTTAACCTGCTTGCTTAACCAAGAGAACCGGCGGGACCGAGTCCCGGCCCCGCCGACGCTAAACTAGACAAACCGTTCAAACCAACCGCTGTTCACGCTCCAGCAGAACGCGCATTGATTTCCGCAACCGGCGGAAAAGATATTGGAGCGCACAAAGTCTTCTCGGCGGGCATGGAGCCCGTGTTCAGCGCCTTGGCCAGCATTTCGAGAGCAAGGCCCGCCATGGGAGGAATCACCACTGTGGCGCGAAGCTGTCCGCTGCGAACCCACTCCTGTCCAGTCCGTGTGACCCCATCGCAGCCCGTGAACGGGATGTTCAGCCACAACTCGCGTTCGGTCTGGCTCGAGCCTAGTAATGCTTTCCTGGCACCCATCGCCATGGCGTCGTTCTGGGCGATGACGGCGCGGATGTGCAGGTGATTCGATGTACTCAGCGAGAGCCATGAATTGATCGCATGCCGTCCGCTCGGTTCGGACCAATTCCCCTTGAGGATCTTAACCTCGACCCGGGTAGGCTTGGTGGAGAGCATCCCCTTCGTCCGCAAATTTGCGGCGCTGCTGCTGGAGGGCCCTTCAATATAGAGAACGTTGCCTTCGGGTGCCAGGGCTGCCAGTTGCTTACCCTGAATGCGCCCCACCTCCTCCTGATCAGGGCTCAGGGCGAATACTGGGATCTGTGCCATTCGACGCAGTTCCGAAATGTATTCAGCTTCGCGATTCAATATCCCCCAGGCGATCCCCGCCGAAACGGCCGCCTTCGCGACTTGCGGCATGGGAGTACCGACCGGTTCGACCAGAATCGCATCCGGACGCTGCGTCCGGTCCTGGATGATCTTGACCAATTGCTGGGATTGATTGACAGCATCGTTGTCCGCATAAACGATGCTGATCTTTACTCCCAGACGGGAGGCTACTTCGGTTGCCGCCGCCGATTGTTCCGCCTGGTAATCATTGTCTCTGGTGGTCAGAGCAACAACTACATTGAGATTGTTCATGAAGGTTGAAAGCTACGCCCTCCGATCTACCGGAAGGATTTCCACATTCTCTTCCAGAGACTTGCAGGCTTCCAGTTACGGTAGTGTCGCTTTTTCGATTTCAGCGGATGCTGGTAAGAAGTCTCGCAAAAAGCAAAACTGACAAACCAATCGCGGCGATGCTGTTAGCACGAATGCCGCGGTAGCTCGCCGCCCATGGAAACATTAAGACTTCGAAGAATGGCATTAGCTTCTCGGGCCACAATAACCCAGCCACTCCGAATGCCAGGCAAAGCTGGACGACAATACACGTCTCCAAAATACTCATGGCTGTGATTCGCTAAGAAAATGCCCCTGTATTAAAACGTGAGAGGAGTGTTCCAGGGAAGTTACTAAAGTGCCTCACGCACGCTTACCGCTGTCTCAATCGCCAAAGCCGATACCGACAGCGCGCGCGGTGCGAACGATCTCGCCATTGGGATTCACCGACTTGAGGTGCCCGATGGCATGGGCCACGTCGACGGAGACAATGGTGTCCCCGTGCAGGGCAACCATCATCCCGAAGCCTCCAGCGGCGATCAGATCGACTGCGGCCACGCCGAAGCGCGTCGCCAGAATGCGATCGAAGGGCGATGGAGTGCCCCCGCGCTGAATATGTCCCAGCACGCTGACTCGCACGTCTTTCCCCGAACCGCGGGCGATGGCATTGCCCAGCAGATTGCCGATCGAACTAGCGCGGCGATTCTCCTTTAGCTCGGGCGGCGTCTTCACTCCTTCGGCCACGACAACGATGGTGAAATCCTTGCCGACCTTTTCCCGCTCGGCAATGTGGCGGCAAACGTGTGAGATGGTGAAGGGAATTTCCGGGATCAGGATGACGTGAGCGCCCCCAGCGATGCCAGCCTCAAGCGCGATCCAGCCGCAGTCGCGGCCCATCACTTCCACGACCATCACCCGATGGTGCGAGGCAGCCGTGGTATGAATCTTGTCGAGGGCGTCGGTTACGGTGTGCAGCGCGGTGTCGAAGCCAAAGGTGACCTGGGTGGCCGAAAGATCGTTGTCGATCGTCTTGGGCACGCCCACGATCTTCATTCCCTTCCGGAAAAGTTCGTAACCGATCTTCTGGGATCCGTCGCCGCCGATGCTGATGACGGCGTCGATCCCCAGCTTCGCGGCGTTGGCAATCACCTTCGCCGAAATGTCGCGCAGAACTTCCTTGCCGTGCTCGATCTTCTTGTAATGAAAAGGATCGCCACGGTTGGTGGTGCCGAGAATGGTCCCCCCGCGCGGCAGAATGCCGCTGACTTTATCGAGCGTGAGTTCGAACGCTTTCTCCGGCCAGATAAGGCCGTCAAAACCGTCAGGAATGCCGATGACCTTCCATCCGTATTTCAGTATGGCGGCTTTGGTGGCGGCGCGAATGACTGCGTTAAGGCCGGGCGCGTCTCCGCCTCCGGTGGCAATGCCGATACAGCGAATATCAGACATAGGAATGTAGTTTGATTGTTTTGATTGCGGACCCACCGTGGGAAAGACCCGCTGATCGATGATAGCTTTGCCGCCTGGAAGTGCAACTTACGAGTGGACGTAGAGAGAAGGAACTTCGGTCACCGGTAAAACTCGGCGCTCGATGTCCGCTTCGAAATCACAATCTTCCTTGACTGGTCTAGCGCTTGGAGCCTGCAGGTATTTGTCGCCTTCAACAGCGGAACCTACACCGTCGACGGCGATGCCTTCTTAGTGGAGATAATTGACTAGCGCGTCATCAGGACTGGCGGGAGCAGGGGAATTAGCTTATTAGGGATTTTATGAATCGCGGCTCACCTCTCGCAAACGAAACGAGAGGTGGGCACGGCGGTTGCTGCCTAAGACTGAAGTATTACGGTGTGACTGCTATCGTTGCCACGTTGCTAGTGACGCTGCCAATCGAGGCTGTAACGGTCACAGTTCCGGCTATCGTATTGCCGGTCACCATCGAGACCTCGCCAGCGGAGACTGTTGCCAGGTTGGTATTGCTGGACGTCCATGTGGCAACTTCCGTAACGTCCGTGGCGCCGTTACATGTTGTCGCCATCGCATCTATCGCAACGGTCGGCGCATTCGTGCTGACGGTGCCGCTCGTCGGCTTAAGCGTAATCGACTGTATACAGCCGACCGTAACGGTAACCGCCGCAGTTCCGGTAATCGATGGATTCTTGTTGGAAGCCGCCGTAACCGTCGCAGTTCCGACGGCAACTGACGTCACCAGGCCGGTAGAAGAAATCGTTGCAGTCGACGTGGGAGTAATGCTCCATGCGACAGAGGGATTGCTTTGAGTGCTGCCGTCGTTGTTGGTGGCGAAAACAGTCATTTGCACAGTGTTGTTGGTGTTTCCGGTTTCTATGGTGGGCGACGCTGGCCCAACAGCAAGCGAGCTAATCGTCGGATTCACGAAAAAGCCTGTGCAGCTTACGGTTAGGCCCAGAGTAACGAGAGCGGCAAACGATCCCGCGAGGCGGAGTTGTTTGGTCAATGACATAATCTGAGACTCCTAGGGCGCGCCTGCTGGGTTCGATCTAATCGTCTGCCGCCTTCGCAAGAAGTAGCAACTTACCGCTACTACGATACTGTCTCTGCGCCACGGCGGTTGTAAAAAATTGTAGCAGAAGAAGATTCCCTGCCAACCGCATAACTGTACTTCCGTGCACACATGTAACCAGCCCTGCCAATGCCGCGCTTGGGGTAAGAACGCGTATGTAGCGACTATCTTGCAAAGGAAAACCGTTGGGGGTTCTACACGCTGTCGTAGAGGCGTAGCTTGCTACGTCTGCCGCACCACCACCGGCGAGCGCTGTCGGCAGAGACGATTGCAAGCAACGTCTCGACAGGGAATGAGTGGCGGCCAAGAAAAAAGCCAGTGCTGATTGCAGCACTGGCCAATGAAAGCAATTACAAATCAGGTTACCGTCCTTTGTGCTCCTCTTTGGGAGGAGCGCTTTCATGCTTCGGCGGCGCAGCCTGCTTTTGCGGCGGCGGCGGGCTGTGGCTCGCCTTCGGCGCAGATTCCCTGGGAGCGGGTTCTCGCGGAGCGCTTGCTTTCGGCGCACTCTCTCGGGGCGCACTCTCATGAACCTTTGGCGCAGGAGCCGGCTTGCTTTCAGCCCTCGGTTCGGCGGGAGGACGAGCGCTCTCGGTTCGCGGCGGCTTCTCCGCATGCGAAGAGGTCGTGGCGGATGGTTTTGCCGCGTGAGTTTCATTGGGACGAGCCGTACTCGGCTTCGCCGTATTTTCCCGAGGCGTGTTCTCGTGAACCGTGTTCGCCTTTTCCGGGTGGTTCGCAGTGTTGCTCTTGTTCGGCGGAACAAAGGGATGGTTGGCAGCCTTGGCCCCGTTCGGCGAGGAACCGTGATTCTCCGCCGCATGACTCTCGGCTGGATGACTTCCCGCAGGCCGGTTCTCGGCGGGACGATTTTCTCCAGCACGATTTCCCGCAGGAGCCGGGGCGCGCGCTTCCTTCGGCGACATGGCCGGAGCGTGATAGGCCCCACCAGCAGCCTTGGCCGCTACCACACCGCGTCCACTGAACTCTCCAGGACGCGCCGTCGCAGCCACGGCTGGACGTCCATGATTGGTCGACGCGAACAATGCGCGATTCTGACTTGCGGCATGCTCCTGCTGGGTCTGCGCCGCCACCGGCGGACGATGCGTTTCGTGAGCGTAGGCTTCCTGTTGCGGACTTGGGCGCGCGCTTACTCCGCCCTGGCCGCCGTTGAATGCCACATGCGTATTGTTATTCACGATGACGGTACGATTTACGTAGACGTTGGTGATGTGGACGGTGTCTACATGCATGACGGCCGTGTTGTAGAAGAAGCGGCCACCGCGCCATTCACCGCCATAGAAGCCGTTGCCGCCGTATCCGTATCCGTAATTGATGCCACCGTAGAATCCAATCTGCGGACCCCAATATCCGGCATTCCAGAGATAGGCGCCGTCGTTCCAGCCCCAGTAGCCGGGCGTCCACAGCAAACCCGCTTCGGGAGCTTCGACCCAGGTGCCCGGCACCCAGTAGTATCCGTCGTCATCGCTCCATGCCCAATAGCCCGGAGTCCACATGTACCCTTCACCGGGACAGATCGGTTGCTCATAAACCGGTAAGGGTGGCGGACCAATGCGCACCGAAATGCCAACGCCGAATTGAGCCGCGGAAGGAGAAGAGAAAGCCGCTGGTAGAATCAGCAGCAAAAGTCCAAATGTCAGAAGACGAACTGTACAGGGTAGTTTCATCATAGTTCCTCTGGCCCACTGGGCTTGCCTGTTGGGCAGCACACAAACGGGCGATTTTGGGCGAAAAAATTCTGGTGCGAAAAACCCCGCAGCCAGCCATTTAGCCCTTGTTCGTTCCTGGTTACTTAAACACCGCAGGTTGGAGTATGTTGCTGGGCAAGAAGTTGTTTGGAATGTTGGGAGTTTGAGGAAAAGGAGGGTTAATTCGTTCTTTTCGACCGCGCAATGCGGTCATCAATCAGCTTCCGGCCGGCAAATCCTTCTTCCGCGCCGTGCCAGTGTGTAATGGATTTCTCGCCCATTTTCCAGCAGAGCAGAACCGTTTTACCATCCACTTCGCAGGGAAAATCGAGCAGGCCGGTGTCAATATCTTTCACCTGCACACCGATGGAATCGATTTCAGCCAGAGCATCTTTGGCCCGCTGTTCAGCCTTGGCGCGCTCGGCCTTGCGCCGGGCCACCGCGACGACATCGACGTGCGTACCACCGTTCAGGAAAATGCGGTGGCTGAGTTCCTGCATTTCTGCTTCAACTTCCTCCATCAACTTCTTGCCGCTGATGGCAGTACGCAAGAGAGACTCCAACACGGAGAGTAGCGACTGGGCTTCTTCGAGAGTGAAGGTGCGGTCCGACATAGGATCGTTTCATTCTAACGCAATTCGGAGGGCGACCGTTGGCAATTAACAGTCGGGTTTTGGCGGTCCGGTTGCCATACTGTGGCGCTGACGCTAACGGCCGCTGGCTAATCCGGCTCTTATTTTGTACCCGGGTTCGCAGCCGGTTTGATCATTTCGACATCGAGCGTGATGGTGATGTCGTCGCCAACAATGCCAGGAAGGCCGCTGACTCCGAAATCGTTGCGATTGATCTTGGTGGTGGCGGAGGCGCCCATGCGCAGACGGTCCTTACCCATCGGATCCTTGATAGGCGGTGTAGGTCCGTCCACGTCGAGAACAACTTCTTTTATGATGCCATGAATGGTGAGATCACCGGTGACCTTCAGCCTACCCGCTCCTGCGGCCTCGACTCTCCGCGAGGTAAAAGTGATAGTGGGATACTTTTGGGCGTCCAAAAAGCGCGGGCTGCGCAGATCGTTGTCGCGCATTTCTACGCGTGTGTCCACGGAATCAGTGTCGATCGTGGCTTGAATCGACGATTTGGCAAGGTTGTTCGCGTCATATTGCACCGTCCCGCTAACTTTGGTGAATGCGCCGCGAACCGTGGAGACTCCCAAATGTCTTACCGAAAACTGCGCCGACGTGTGCTGCGGATCAAACTGCCAAGTGACCTGCGCGGCAGCGGATAGAGTGAGAAGCAGGGCAACTGCGAGTGCGCGAAGAATACGAGACATGACTCAAGGTTCTCCCGAACTGGTTTCAGAAGGAATCTCCACAGTTTAGCGCACTGGCAAGCATATGAAAATGACAGCTTTGGAGGCTGAGTTCCCTGCCGCTGGCCGCAAGGACTCCCATGATGAAGAGAAGGCTTGAGCGCGGACCGGAGAAAAAGAAACGCACGCTCTTTATTTGTTCCGGGGCGTATGCTACTAAGCCAGGAGTCCAGTTGGAGGCAGGAAGATGACGTCAGGAAACGCAGTCGAGCGCTTCGCGGAGCGCAGTTTCCGTCTTCGATGTCCCTGTGGCGCAACCATCGTGACCAGCAAGAAGACGGTGGCTTGTGCCGATTGTGGTAAGACAATCGAAATTCGCCAGGTCAGGCAGCACGGGGAGTCGGCAATCGTTGTCGAACGCCTTATCGAGCGGGATTTTCATTTTCACTGTGCATGCGGCACAACGGTCACGCCGAGCGGGAGGACGGCGACTTGTTCCAATTGCGGTCAAACCCTCGAGATTCGCCGGAGTCGGAAGCACAAACATCGCCCGACGCTAACTCCACGCGGGACTCAAAGCGTGTGGCAGCTGAGAGATCTTAGAAAGTTGCCGCTCTATGCAGCCCTTTGCGCTTTGGCGCTCTGTTACCTCTACGGCCTGGCCTGCGGCTAGGCTGACTCAGGAAATTGACTTCCTGCGGGGAAAGAGTCTATCGGGTTCTGCCGTTTGAGGGATCCGGCGACGTGGCGGTGTTCACGTCCACATGGAGCCGTTGCGGAGCGGAAATTCCCGGCGGAAAGCATTCTCCGCCACGGCTGTAGTTCTTGCAGTGCCCAGCGACATCTTTGCGCTGCGGCGATTGCGCGAACTGCCAAACCTCAGCAAAACCAACACCGCTCTCAGCGGGACTAGGCGGGCGTTTTGGAAAAGCGCAGCCGGGCGAAGGAGGGCAGGCATCGTTGATCGCCCAGTAGACGATCTTTCTCGCTCCGGCGCTTTGGTGAATGTCTTCCGCAGTCACGATGTTCTCGTCGTCTTTCGCGGGGATGCCGGAGCAGTAGATGCCGGCGCGGAATCCGGCGGCGGTGATGCCGTCGACCCATGCATAGATGTAGGCCTTCTGTTCGGGGAGCATGCGTCCGCCTTGCTCCTGGTCGAGGAAGATGACGGTGTGCGCGGGAAAGCCTTCGCGGCGCGCGGCAGCGGCGGCGGCTTGCGCATCGGAAGCTCCCACTTTCTTTGCGTTAGCAACGGATTTTAGTTCGGCGTAGACGCGTCCGTTGAAGAGCACGAGGAATCCGAAGCCAGCGGATTCGATAGCGGCGCGGTGTCCCGCCCAGGTGTTCGCGCGCTCGCCGGGAGGATTGTTGAGCCAATAGCCGGTGTAGGCGAAAGTTTCGTGCAGGGATTTCAGGTTGGCGTCGCCGGGGTAGGTGTTGCGGTCGAAACCGAGGTAAGTTTGCGCGAACGACGATGCGGGAGAAAAAAAGAATGCGAACGCGAGGATGATAAATGGGGATTTCACGATCTTCATCTTAGACGGGCGAACCGCAGCGGCTGAAACCGAACGTCCTCTAGCGTCCTGATCGGCCCGAGTAAAACTCGTGCCCTTCCCGGTCTGTGTTTAGTGATGCTTCTCAAGAACGACAATTGGAGCGGTCGTCTCGCTATCCCATTCGGATGCGAAATAACAGTATCCATCTGGTTGCTGGCTCAGGACGACTTTCGACCCGGCCGAAGGCAAATGGGACTTGGCTTCGTCTCTCCAAAACCGATAGCAATCATTGATCGCTATCCCCAACGGAGGGAGTCCGACATCGACTACTGCGAATTGAACAGGCCCGGCCTGTAGCAACTGCGTGATCTCGTTTTTACTGAGTGACCGGCCGCGCGACGTGGTCGTGAAACCGTCCTTCCGCCAGAGTTCTCGGATCGGGAGATGCGTCACGATTTTGAGCGAAACATCCACCCGTTGGCTATCCCCCAATGTGCACCATCGTCCTCGACGCCGGCACGAAGTCCGGTTCGCCGATGTGGTGGCGTTCTTCTTTTTTCTGGATCACGCCACGGATGAAGTCTTCCAGTTCGTCGTCGCTGGCGCCGCGGCGCATCTGGGCGTGGAGGTCGTGGTCCCACACAGAAAATAGGCAGGTGCGGATTTTGCCGTCGCTGGTAATACGGATGCGGCTGCAGTGTCCGCAGAAGGGATGCGAGACGGGGGCGATGATGCCGATTTCGCCGAGGCCGTCGTCGAAGCGGTAGCGGCGCGCGGTCTCGGAGCGCGCGTGCGGGATTTCGACCAGCGGGCGGTATTCCGCCATGCGCGTGAGAATTTCGTCGAGCGTGACCACCGTGTTCGGCGACCACGTGCGGCCTTCTTCGAGCGGCATGAATTCGATGAAGCGCACCGTGACGCCTTCTTCGCGGGCGAACATGCCGAAGGGAATGATTTGATCTTCGTTGAAACCGCGCATCAGCACGCAGTTCACTTTCAGCGGCCAGAGTCCAACGCGGCGGGCAGCGCGGATGCCAGCAAGGACATGATCGTATCCGTTGGGCACGCGGGTGATGCGGGCGAAGCGGTCGGGGTCGACGGCGTCCATAGAGACGGTGACGCGGGTGAGGCCAGCGTCTTTGAGCGGCTGGGCGAGATCGGCGAGCAGGTGGCCGTTAGTGGTGAGCGCGATGTCGAGCGGGGCGGCGGCTTGTGTGGAGGGGCGGACGCCCTCGTCCGCCCGCCCATCTAACTCGCAACCCCGGACGAATGCGTCCGGGGCTACGTGAGCTTCGGTTTGCAACACTGCCAGCTCGCGGACGAAATCGACTACTCCTTTGCGGAGCAGCGGCTCGCCGCCGGTGAGACGAATCTTCGTGACGCCCATCCCGACCAGCACGCGCGCCATGCGCAGATAGTCCTCGAATGGCAGATCTCCATACAGCGCGCCTTCATTGCCTGTGCGGCAGTAAACACACTTATAGTTGCAGCGGTCTGTGATGGAGATCCGCAGGTCGGTAATAGCGCGCCCGAATTTGTCGGTGAGAGACATGATCGTTGAATTGTTGTGGATAGAAAACGAACAGGCAGGAAGATCCTGGCAGCCGCTTCCTTTCCAATGCACTCCTCGCGGAGTGCGGGAGGCGCAAGCGTTTCCACCTGCACCCTCGGAAGTAGCTCCGCCCTCCCGGCCTTGGGGAAGCGTCCCCGCGCCGAGATGCGGCGCTACAACCCTGCCGCCACAGCCTGGGTATGCCCGGAGGCCATGGCGGTCGGAAACTCAATCATTATAGAGCTTGAGGAGAACAAAAAGGTTTCAAGGCTTAACCGAGCCGAGGGCCTTTTCGATGGCAGCCTCGGCCAATGGTGCCATGATCTTGAATCCCGCCGCGTTGGGATGCAGCCCGTCATCGGCCAGATCTTTCTTCAGATAACCCTTCTCATCCACCATGCCGGTGAAGTAGTCGAGGTAGGAACAGCCGTTCGATGAAGCACCGCAAAAATCCTTGAGCCAGCGATTCAGTTCGAGAATCTTTGCCGGAGAGCGTTGCGCAAATAGGTCCTGCGCCCGGGGCGTGTAGTTGTGGACGGGCAGCACCGACGAGTAAATCACTTTGACCTCGTGCACCCGCGCCAGCTCCGCCATGGAGGCGTAGTTCGCTTCGATATCTTCGAGTCGCATGGGGCCGGTGTTGCCGGCAATGTCATTCGTGCCTGCAAGAATGATGACGACTTTGGGATGGAGATCGATCACGTCCTGGCGGAAGCGGACGAGCATCTGGGGCGTAGTCTGGCCTCCGATGCCGCGGTTGATGTAGGGCTTGCCGGGAAAATATTCGTCGAGGCGCCAGATGTCGGTGATGGAGTCGCCGAAGAAGACGACGCGGTTCTCGCCGGGCACCGGCGGCTTGAGCGCGGCGTTGGCGTCGCGATAGCGGGCGAGTTGGCCGAAATCATCGGTGAAGATTGCGATGCGCGAGGCGCGGTATTGGTCGAGCCCGGCGAAACCGCTGGCGGGAATCGAAGGCGCCTGAGCGGCCTGCTGAGAGAAGGAGGAAATGGCAACCAGGTAAATAATGAATGAAATGGCGGCGAGTCTCTTCAGATCCCAAAGTGCGTTCATAAGTTGTTTCATTAGGGCTGGCCGGCTAGGGCACTGGCAATCGCCTTGTTTGCGAGCGGCGCCATGATCTTGTACCCGGCCGCATTGGGATGCAAGCCATCGTCCGACAGATCGCGCCTTAGCATGCCATGGGCATCGATCAGCGCAGAAAAGTAGTCCAGATATACCAGGCCGTTCTTGGCGCAGTAATCCTCGAGCCAGGCGTTCAGCGCCAGTATTCTTTCCCGGGGACGCAGCGCAAAAGATTCCTTCGCCTCCGGCGTGAAATTGTGCGCAGGCAGGAGAGACGCAAACACCACCCTGATGTGGTGGGCGCGCGCCAACTCGGCCATGGAGGCGTAGTTTGCCTGGATGTCCTGGTTGCGCGCGGGGCCGGTGACGCCGGCGACGTCGTTGGTTCCGGCGAGTATGACCAGGACTTTGGGATGGAGATCGATTACGTCCTGCTGAAAGCGGACGAGCATTTGCGGGGTGGTTTGTCCGTCGATGCCGCGGTTGATATAGGGCTTGCCGGGAAAATAATCTGCGAGCTTCCAGTAGTCGGTGATGGAGTCGCCGAGGAAGACGACTCGGTTCTCCTTCGGCGTGGGCGGTGCTACCGCGGCGTCGGCTTCGCGATAGCGTTTTAGTTCTCCGAAGTCGTCGGTGTAGATGGCGATGCGGGAGGCGCGGTATTGGTCGAGATCGGCGTGGCCGGTGGAGGGGATGGAGGGCGCGGGCTGCTGGGCCAGGGTGGTAACGGAGTACAGTACAGCGACAAAGACGAACCTAATGGAACTCATTCATTGGCCTCCGAACGCTGTTCGCTCTACTGGATCGCGGCCCACTGGGCTACAGCCTTATCCAGAGAGTCACCAGTATCCTGGACAAGATCGAGCCAGTGCCTTCTCTCATCACTTGGCAGTATAGAGGCGGAC
>Ga0210393_10000756_pt1 | contig 28020 bp, 34 predicted proteins | sample IncBWC27OmetaG_FD_160068 | JGI IMG/M metagenome (GOLD analysis project Ga0210393, IMG submission 160068) | Forest soil microbial communities from Barre Woods Harvard Forest LTER site, Petersham, Massachusetts, United States - Inc-BW-C-27-O ...
CCGACGAGGCCACCCTCGTCTGATAGTCGGGCAGAAAATACTTGGCCTGAATTACGCCATCGGGAGAGATAAGGTAATCGCCCGGGAACGGAATACCGTAGAACGGATGATCCTTTGGAATATTCGAATTGAGGATTCCGAACTCGCGAATGACAACGCTACCCTTGTCAGATAGACACGGAAATCCAAGTTGATGCGCCGCGCTGAAGCGGTGCAGGATCTCCTGGGAGTCGTAGGTGATGACCGCGATCTTTACTCCTTTCTGCTCGAAGCCCGGGCGCGACTGCTCCAGCTCGACGAGCTGGCTTCTGCAGTAGGGTCACCAATCGGCGCTTCGACTAAAGACCAGGAGAAGTCCCGCGGGCCCGGTGAGATCGCGAAACTTTCTTTCGTTGCCGTTCTGATCCACAAGTGCGAAGTCAGGTATTTTCTCCCCGACCTTAAGGCCGCTGGTTGCGCCATCGTTCTGGGCCTTAACGAATTCCTGAAACTCGCTCGGCGCGATCTTCTCGCCACTGCGCAATTTTCTCAGGACCTGCGTGAGAACCTCGCCGTTCCTGGAATTCGAGTCTGGCATCGCTACCTCCTGGGCAGACACCAACGGGATTCTGCCCCAAAATCCCACGATCACCGAAAAGATCGGGATGATTATAGTACTTTTGAAATCAAAGCGGGATCGCGACTTCATGTCTCTCCCGTGAGTAGAGCTCTATGGGCACCCATGTATTCAATCAGTCGCACGGTCAGCAGCGCCGCAAGCACGAGCCCATAGGCGAGTGGCTCGCTTTCGTCGCGTTTGACCCTCAAAGTGAAATGAAGGACCGCAAGCGCTGGTGCCACATAGGCGAGGCGATGGAGCTGCTTCCACCGGACGTAACCGAGGCGTCTGAGGGCGGAATTTGTCGATGCGCGGCTAACGGAATCAGCAGCAGAAATGTAGAGAACCCCAAAAAGATAAACTTCCGCTTCACAACATCGTCCACGATCGCGTTCCAGTCCAGGCCCTGATCGAGCACCGTATAAGTGATGACGTGCAAGAAAGCATAGAAGAAAGCGAGCAGGCCGAGCATCCGCCGGATACGCATCGGCCACGTCCAACCGAATATCGTCTTAAGCGGCGTGCAGCCGAGAGCCGCAACGAGGAAAACGAGAGCGATCAAGCCGAGCTGGTTCAAAGCTTGCGCAATCGGATCGGGGCCGAGATCGTCACGCCAGGCCCGCTCGAGAATGGCCGCAATCGGGACTAACGACCCGGTGAGCACTGCCGGCTTGAGCCACGGCAATGGCGATTTCTTTCTTCGCGCTTCCATGCCTAGAAGAACGTCCTCAGATCCATCCCCGTATACAGGCTTGCCACCTGGTCCCCGTAGCCATTGAGCGGCAGGGTCGGGCGACGGTGATACTCGCCGATCCGTCTTTCGGTCGCTTGGCTCCAGCGTGGATGGTCGACTGCGGGATTCACGTTCGCATAAAAGCCGTACTCGTCGGGCGCCGCTATGTTCCATGAAGTAGGTGGCTGTTCCGCGGTCAGACTAATATTCACGATCGATTTGATCCCTTTGAAACCGTATTTCCACGGAACCACGAGGCGGATAGGAGCCCCGTCCTGGTTCGGAAGCCGTTTGCCGTAGAGGCCGACCGCCAGGATCGTCAGCGGATGCATCGCTTCGTCTATGCGCAGACCTTCCACGTAGGGCCATTGTAGAAGATCGGTGCGCTGACCCGGCATCTGTTGAGGATCGAGGAGTGACTTGAAGGCAACGTATTTCGCGCGCGGGGTGGGCTCGACACGCTTTAAGAGATCTCCTAGCGGGAAACTCACCCATGGGATAACCATCGACCAGGCTTCGACGCAACGCATCCGGTAGATGCGTTCCTCGAGGGGGAACGATTTGACGAGCTGCTCAACCTCGAAAACTTGCGGGTGCGCCACCTCGCCATCGATCGCCACATGCCAGGGACGCGGCTTCAGCGTGGATGCGTTTGCGGCCGGATCACCCTTGTCGGTGCCAAACTCGTAAAAGTTGTTGTAGTTGGTTACGCCGTTGTAAGAGGTGTTCTTCTCCCCGGACGCGTAGTCGTAGCGCCGCGCAATGGTGAGCGCGGTGTCATCAGGCGCTCTAGTCGCGGCCGTTTTAGCCTTTTTCTCGTGGTCCTTTGCTCGAAGGCCTCGCATGAGCCAGAGCAAAGTGCTGCCAACGCCACTGCTTGTCGCCGCGAAGAGGAGCGAGTTCTTGATGAACTCGCGCCGCTGAAGGTACACCCTCTCGGGGGTGATTTCGCTTCTTGCGGGAATATTACCGATGTCAGACACCGCGGCCTGTACCTTCTCTCCAAATCCTCAAACAGACGGAAAATTGCACGGCGCAAAAAAGTTCCTCGCTGGTCGGGCGAATGTGCCACAACCACAAGCGTTCATGTCTTTAGATGCCGTGATTGTCCGAAAAGTTACTGAGCGACGTGGGGTGAATGAAAGCTGCGGCGCCAAGGTGGTCCGGGTGACCATGAAGACTCGCGGGTCAATGGACGGCCTGGCGCAGTGTTATTCTGTCGGGTTCAGTAAGGGCGCGGGCGCGCAGGCGATTAACACAGTGCGTTCTAGTCCCGCTTCACGATGCTTGTGGATTTGCTGATACTCTGGCGTCAATCCCATTTCTAATAGAGCCTTTTGACTTGGATATTGCACGAGTGCGACGGCGTCCCACTCGTCGGACGAATCGCCAATCAGCACCGACTCCGGCTGCCCAGACCACAAGACCTTCCTCCGAGTGCCTCGATCATTTTTACCACCCTTGAGCCGTATCGACCGTATGCCTCCGCACCGGTTCCCTCCTCTTCTTGAGCCTTCGCCCTGAACTTGAGCAGGTTGAGCATCACGATCGGACCGGAATGCTCTTTAATCAGTTTTGAGAACTTATCCGGGTCGGGACTGATGTTGTTCATTTGACTATCCTATCTATGTTTTTGAATTCGTCAGCAAATCGAAACCAATTCAGGAACACTCAAGTGCCATACCCCGGAGAGTTGCGCGCGACGTCGAAGCGTTCGAGCATACGCCTCCGCCACAGCGCGACCGGGTCGTCAATGTGCAGGAGCTTGAACGGACTTACACTTCGCGCCCACATGAATCCGCTGAATGCAATGTAATCTCCGTAGTCGGGTTCATCTCCACCCAGGAATGGCTGCGCAGTTGTTGCGATGCGAAGGAGCTCAAGACTTTCTTGAAATGCGCTGATGCGACTCGTGCGATGAGCGCCCGCCTGCTCAATCGACATGCCTAATCTCCGCTCACGGCTGGACCGAAAGTACTCCCGATCCTTCTCGTGGAGATGGTTGAACAGGTCCACAATTATCAAAGGCATCAGTCCGGGCATCAGAACGGTGTCGGTCCAGAGCTCAATGAATCGGGCGAATGCCTTCCCGCCGGCTCCGCGGAATAGAGACGGGCGCTCGCGATAAGTCTCTTCCAGGTGATTCGCAATCGCCCAGGAACCCACCGCGGTATTACCTGAATCAACAAGTACGGGTACGAGGCCCTGACCAGAGAAAGCGATCACGTCTTTGTCGGTAAAGCGCCACGGTATCGTCTCGACCGACAGTCCTTTGTGTTCGATAGCCAGTCGCACCCGCCAGCAGTAAGGGCTGAACCGTCGAGCGGGGTCTGCTCCTGCCAGATCGTAAAGGATTAGTGACATCTAAGTGTATGACACTCGGGTGCTTGTTTCAGATTAGATCAGTGAACAGCCGACACCGGATTAGCTGTTGGTAAGCATGAAATTGACGATCACGCGCGCCAGTTCCTCACCCTTATCTTCCTGCAGAAAATGACCCGCTCCCTTTATCGTCGCATGAGGCCGAGGAAATTGGCGCGCACCAGCCTTGAAGCGCTCGTCGGGAAAGGGCGCATCGTCGGTGTCGTCTCTATGTGTCGCGCTCTCTAGGTGCTGTCGAAGCATCAGTTCTTAGCGACTGGGTAGTCCCCGCTAGCACCCTCAATTCTGAGCGACGTAGGATCCTGAATGAACGCCGCGACACCAAGGTGGTCCAGTGACCATGAAGGGTCGAGGTCAATGGTCATCTCCTGGACGAAAGCGCCAGGCCGCGTCGCGTCCAGTTCAAAAGCCGGCAGTAATTTTCTCACCGTGTAATCGTAGGTGATTTCGCGCCCGCCGTTCTCGCCTGCGCCAATCTTGCTGACCAGACCGTTCTCGTAAATCGCCAGCATTACCACGAGCCGTCCGGGCCCCGCCGCACTCAACAATTGCGCGTTAACTTTCACCTGAAGTTTTCGAGACCCCGCAGCAGCGACGCTCGTTTGAATGCTTGTGCGACCCAGTGGCGAGGTCGAACGCGCAGCGTCCACCGCGTGCGCAATACTTCTCCCGTCAGAACCGGCGCACTGCCACCGCCCACCGATCACCATTTGGGGCGTGTACTCGCCGTCGAGGTTCAGCGCCTGAACGTATGCGCTTTGCCGCTCGGACCACTGATGCGACGAGAACGGGTCCGACCACCCAAGGTGATTCCAGTAATCAACATGATACGCGAGCGGGATCACCGATTTCGTCGAGGAGCCGAGGTCGCTCAGCAGTGCGTCGGCGGGCGGACAACTTGAACATCCTTCTGATGTGAAAAGTTCCAGCACAACGGGCGTGCCATCTGCCGCTGCGTCCGTCTGCGAGAACGCAACTGCTTTATGAAAAAGACCGAATCCGATCGCGGCGACGGTTGCGACACTGACAATCCAGGGAACAAGACTGAATCGCCGATGGAAGCTTCTCATAGTGACTGTACCTCTCAAGCGTAAAACTCGCAGCCGGTCGCGAAGGTTAAGCATAGGTTCGATCTGCGTTGGCGTTAGAAAGTATCTTGGATCTCCAGAACGCTCATGGAATCGGCGGTTGAACCTGGATGGGCTCCTACATGCACGCAGGCCGAGCCGGGGTCTGATCGCTTAGCCATAATCGATCGCACGACAGAGGCGAGCGGTGCGCCTTGATCGAACACGACGGAATTGCCGGAAGGCTGAATACCCAATTGATGCCACAGCGCAGGAAGATCGGGCGTTATCGGCGTTGCTTTCATCCGATCGTACAACTCCATCAGGACTGGCACGCCGGTAGCCTCGTCTCCGGCCTTCAGAGCGCGAGCGAGCGGCCACTCTTGTTCCATGTTGCCGCCGGCGCGGACAATTCCTCGCAACGCATCCTGGAGCCCGCATCGGTTGTTGGTGCGTTGATGAATCTCGATATCCGCCATCAGGCAAAACAGCGCACCGCCCCAATAGGTGCGGCCCCAGGTGTGGGTGTTATCCAAACCTTGATCGCCGGGCGCCGGTAATCCCTTCGGAAGGCCATCCACCAGTTCTCGCCAGACTGTCTCCAGCGGAAGATCGCCAACTTGTGCGCGCGCGATCGGCTCGACGTAAGTGGCAATCCCTTCCTCGATCCAGTGGTTCTGGTCTGGAACCGAAGGAAAGGCGAGATGGACCATTTCATGCGTCATCACCCAGTCGTCTGCCAGGCTTGAATCTCTTGCGAACCTGGATAAGCCAACCCAGATCACGGGAGTTCGATCGACCACTGCTGTCCTGCCGAACATTACGCCCTTGCCTTCGTCGATCAGCATGATCTTCACGTCGACGTTTCGAACTGGAAACCCGGCGTAGTATTCGGCTACGGCGCAAGCTGATCTTCGAACCCATTCGCTAACCTGAGAGGGTGACACGCTGAGATCACCCGCCTCGATTTCCACGTTGATCGCTGCGCCGCCGATGGACATTGACTCAGTCGGAGCCGATGTCGGAGAGGGATTCGCCGAGGCAGCGCTCAATTCGGCGGCGGTGCTGAAGAGGTACAGCGCCGCGACCATTCCCAACGCGAATCTCAACACCCTCATCGCGTCAATTTGGTTTCATCAACTCGCGGCCCAGGAACTCGCGAATCGCGGTTGCGATCTCGCGGACATGGGTTTCAAGCGCGAAATGGCCGGTGTCGTAAAAGTGAACCTCGGCGGTGGGGTTATCGCGCGTGAACGCTTTGGCACCTGCAGGCAGGAAGAATGGATCGGTGTTGCCCCACACCGCGAGCAATGGCGGACGCCGCGTGCGGAAGTAATCTTGAAACTTGGGGTACAGCGCGACGTTATTCGCGTAATCGAGGAACAGGTCAAGCTGGATATCATCGTTCCCCGGCCGTGCCAGTAGCGCGGAATCGAGCGTGTAAGACTCGGGCGCCACCCGGGTTTCATCCGTAACTCCATGCATATACTGAAGCCTGGTCATTTCGGGCGTAAGGAACGCGCGCAGCGCCGCACGATTGGCCTCGGTCGGCTCCTTCCAATATTTCTGAATCGGGTTCCAACCGTCGCTCAGGCCCTCTTCATAGGCGTTACCATTCTGCGAGATGATCGCGGTGACGCGCTCGGGATGCTTGAGCGCTAGCCGGAAACCGACCGGGGCGCCGTAATCGAAGACATAGAGCACATAGCGATCGAGCCCGATGGTGTGCGTGAAATCGTCGATGACGTCCGCAAGATTTTCGAATGTATATTTGAATTGAGTGCGCGGCGGCGCTTCGGTAAAGCCGAAGCCCGGCAGATCCGGAGCGATCACGTGGTAGCGATCGGCGAGTAGTGGGATCAGATCGCGGAACATATGCGACGACGTCGGGAATCCATGAAGCAGCAAGACCGCCGGCGCGTTCGACTCACCGGCCTCGCGATAAAAAATTTTCATCCCGCTCGAGGTTGCAGTGCGATAACGTACGATGGGCGAAATCACTTGATCGGTATTCATGACGCCTTCCTTCTTGAGTATTCGGCGATTTGCCGTGTTTGCCTTACCATGAAATTAACTAACGGTCCGGGATATGAGGAGCCTCAGAATCAGCGAGCTGAACAAACCGCGCATCAGCGCCTATCGATGACTTCTCGCGGCCGATCGCATTATCCACGAATTGCCTCAGAAGATAATCGACGCTCAACCATCCAGCGCCTGAAAAGAACAGCCAGACAAACGACAGCGCATACAGCGGTTCATCGAGTTCGGCAAAGTCATCGAGGCCGCTGACATCCTTCAGTTTCACAGTCAGGATTGCGACTATCATATTGATGATCATCGGAATCGAGACGAAGCGCATTCCTAACCCAATGATCGTCAGCGCACCGCCGAGGAATTCCGTGTAGGCGGACAGCGCGGCGTTGAACGCGGGGTAAGGAATTCCCCACTGCGCGAACCTCATCGTGAATCCGTCGAGGTTGTGAATCTTTCCCCATCCGGTCTCCATAAAGAAATAGCCGACAAACAGTCGCATCAGGAGCGCGGGAATCCACCAGGCAGCCGACAGCCGATCGAAGAGCTCAGCCGCTGCCGTTACGAGCCTTTTGTAGTTCACCGTGCTGACGCCTCCTTTCGCGCTAGTTAGATGCGGCAAGGCGGCCGAGGTTACACCTCCTGTTCGGCATCCCCGATCGTCCGCTCACGGAGCGCCATGTTCGCGCGGCCGTATAAGGTGAGGCATCCCATTCGGAAGTGTACCGCCAGCCCGCTGAGATCGGTGTGAAACCTTTTTCTCCCTTCGGACATCAAAGCCCCATAACTAAACCACTCCGTAGGAGGAGAAAAAAAATGAACAGGAAGAATGCGCTGATCGCCAGTGCGGTGGCGATGCTGTTGGTCACCGGTGTCGTGAGTGCACGCGCCCAAGAGGGCACAAGCACCGACCAGGTGAAGTGCGTCGGTGCCAACAGCTGCAAAGGACAGTCGTCCTGCAAATCTGCCCAGAATGACTGCAAGGGCAAGAACGCCTGCAAAGGACAAGGTTTCGTCCAAACGACCACGCAGGATTGCAAAGACAAGGGCGGCACCGTCGCACCTCCGGATGGCAAGTAGATCAGTGGGGCCTCGGCGTTGCCGCCGGGGTCCTACCAAACCCATGAGCTTCTTACCCCATCTAGGTCACGGTGTCGGTCTTCGGACCATTCACTACCCACACGTTCTGGACCGGACGGCTCGTGCGGACTGGTTCGAAGTGATCTCGGAAAACTTCATGATTGCCGGCGGCCGCCCTCTGCAGATATTGGAGAAGGCCCGCGAACTCGCGCCGGTCGTTCTTCATGGCGTCTCGCTCAATATCGGAGGAACCGATCCTCTGAGAGACGACTATCTGGCCGAACTCGAGTTGTTGATTAGACGGTTCGCTCCGGCGTGGGTTTCCGATCATCTTTGTTGGGGAGCCGTCGGCGGACGCTTTGCCCACGATCTCTTGCCGCTTCCCTACACTGAAGAAGCGGTGAGGCACGTTGCCGCTCGAATCCGCCAGGTTCAGGACCGGCTTGGACGCCGCATCCTGATGGAGAATGTTTCGAGCTACCTCACCTATTCAATTTCGTCCATGCCGGAATGGGTGTTCGTTTCTGCCGTCGCCGAGGAAGCCGATTGCGGCATTCTCCTGGACGTAAACAACATTTACGTCAACGCAATCAACCACGGCTTCTCTCCGCTGGAATATCTTTCGGGAATTCCCAGGGAACGGGTCGGGCAGATTCACCTGGCCGGTCACAGCAGCTCGGGAGATTTACTGATCGACACTCACGACCATCCCGTTCCCACGCCGGTATGGCGGCTGTATCGCGAGGCAGTGCGGCGGTTCGGGCGGGTATCGACGCTCGTAGAATGGGACGACCAGATACCTCCTTTTGAAGAACTCCTGGCCGAAGCAAATCGCGCGCGTGAAATTGAGGGCGAGGTACTCAATGCCAGCTCCATCTCTCTATGAAGTGCAGCGCTTGTTCTGGGAATCTGTAGCGGTCCAGCCCGGCCGAGACTCGATTGCACCCGCTTTTGTCCGCTTGGTTCGCGGCTACGACGATACCGATCGGAAAACACGAATCGGTGTTTACGCGGACGCCTACTTTTTGCGGCTTCGCGATGTCCTGCGCGAAGACTTCCCTCGCGTAGCCGCTCTCCTCGGCCCAGACAAATTTGACGAGGTTGTCAAGGGATATCTTGAGGCGTTTCCTTCGCGGTGGCCGTCGGTGCGTCATCTGGGTCACGTGCTGTCTGAATTCCTCCGACGCAGAACAGACACGCCCAAGTGCCTTGCCGATCTCGCCGAACTGGAATGGGCCCGCATTGAGGTTTTTGACGCGCCCGATGCCGAATGTGCGACAATCGAGGACTTTATCTCGGTTCCTGCAGATGCCTGGCCGACTCTGCGCTTCTCGGCGATACCCGCGATCAAAATTTTGCGCGCGCAATGCCCCGTTCATCACCTTTGGTCCGGTGGAAAATCGTTGGAAGTGACGGCGGGCGAGACTTCGTTACGCGTCTGGCGCGCTAATGACTGCCGAGTCTTTCATGCGCTGATGGACAAGCGTGAGTCAGCGGCGATCCAGAAGATGATCTCGGGCGCGCCGTTCGCGGCAATCTGTGAAACATTCGCTGACTTGCCCGAGGCTGGAGCGGCGCAAGAATCGGCGGCGCTCCTTGTACGATGGATTGAGGACGGAATCATCCATCGAATCGACCAAGCGGCGTAGCCTACGAACCACTTCCATTCTTGAGTCTATTGTCCAGGATCCTGTCGACAAGAGACTTCGGCATCACCGTTTCGCTGGAATCGCGCGAATCTTTCGCTATCCGCTTAGCCGCACTAATTGTCAGCTCATATCCTTTCAGATAGTCCGAGCATCGGACGCACTTCGCCCGGTGCTGCAAGAATGTTCGACGATCAACGTCACTCAATTCATCGTCTCTCAATCTACGAATCAGGCCGACGAACTCGCGGCAAGTCAATTCACTACGCTGCACGGTTTGCTTCCCTCTCATCAGGCCCTTTCGATGCTTTCATGCTCAGAGGAGGTCTGGCAGTAACGCATGCGAAATCCTTCGCAAAACATAGATCCAGTGTCCAATCGAGCGCAACGCGCATCTTCTTCTCAAGGCGCGGAAGCTTGAACAGATAAATTGTCCGCCAAAGCCACCAGGCCAAAAATCCAGAAAAATTCAGGCCAAATACGTTCGCCACCCCGGTGCGCCGGCCGATTGCGGCGAGCCGGCCTAAGGTCGAGAACCGAAATGGTTTCTTGCTTCCTCCCACGATATCCGCGACGACGTTGCGTGCAACGCATCTGCCTTCGCGAATCGCATGCTGAGCGGTAGGCGGATGGAATCCTCCGGTCTCGCGGTCGGGAATGGACGCGCAATCGCCCAAGGCCCAGACGCCAGGAAATCCTTCAACTTCGAGGTACTCATTGACGAGGATACGTCCGCCGCTTTTCGGGACAGGCAGATCTGCGACGAGAGGATTCGTCGCGTTGCCCGCTGCCCAGATCAGCGTGGTAGCCGGAATCGTCCGCCCATCTGAGAGTTCGACCAGACCGTCGCGAACAGCGGTGACGCGCGTGCGTGTGATTATCTCAACGCCGCGGGCAGCCAGTTTTCTCTGCGCGTAGGCCCCGAGCTTATTGCCCAATTCCGGCAGTATGAACTCGTCAGACGATATAAGGATCGTGTGGACAAATTCCGGCGTCAGGTTTGGATAAAAACGGATCGCGGCGCGGACGAAGTCATGGATCCCCCCCAACGTCTCGACTCCGGCGAAACCGGCCCCGACCACCACGAAGGTGAGCAGAGGCTGCCGCTCGCCAGCCGCGCACTCCGAGTTCGCTTCCTCGAGATGCGTGATCAGGCGGTTCCTCAATTCGATCGCATCGTCGAGGGTCTTGATAGTCAGCGCTGCGTCCTGGACTCCCGGTAGGCCGAAGAAGTTCGTGCTCGAACCGAGCGCGATTATCAGATGGTCGTACGGAAGATCGTGGACGTGACGATCGAAGCCATGGGTGACGGTAACGGAACGTCGTTCGAGATTTATCTTTTCTATTTTCCCGGTGAACGTTTTTACGCGCCGCAGTAGCTTCCGAAGAGGATTGATGATGGTGTTCATCTCAAGATCGCTCGCCGCGACTTCATGCAACATCGGCGTGAATAGAAAGTAGTTATCCCGCGTCACTAGGGTGATGTTTACGCTGTCACGGTCTCGGAGAGCACGTTCCAGTTCAATCGCGGCGTATATGCCGCCGAATCCGCCACCGAGTATAAGTACCCGGCAGGCACAATTTGCGCTTCCTTCGGAGCTTGGAGGACCCCCGCACCCATCATCATGATTTTCAGCCTGATCCAATTGACTCGACCGCCGTGGAACCGTTGAAAGTATCGGATTGTTCCATACGTTAGATGCCTTTGAGCCTTGACGGTTTCATCGTTTCAGTTGGCGGATGGACCGATTGACACTAGACGCGATTCCCCAGCAAAATCCTTGACCGTCGAGGCGGAGCCCTCTTTTGATGGGTGCGAAGGAATCCACGACCGATACCCCCTATGATGACGCGGCGCTGCGCGAGATTGTCGAGGGCGCGGAATCGGAAACAGGCGATCGTTTCTTCTACTCGCTCGTCAAACACCTCGCATCCGCACTCCGCTGCGAGTACGCGTTTGTCTCCGAACTCCTCTTAGATCGTCTGCGGTTTCGGACGCGTGCCGTGTGGGGACGTGGAAGCTTCATGGATAACTTCGAGGTTCCCCTCGATGGTACTCCGTGCGAAGCAGTTCTGGCCGGCAAGTCCTCTCATCATGCCGAACGGATCTGTCAGCTCTTCCCCACTGACGCCGCTCTTAAGCAGTGGGGCGTCGAGAGTTACTGTGGCGTTCCCCTGCTTGATTCTGCGGGGACCGTCGTCGGCCACCTGGCGATCCTGTCGGAGCAGCCGATGTTGGATGGGCCCCGCGGACTTGCGACCTTGCGAATCTTTGCCGCCAGAGCGCGGGCCGAGCTGGAACGCCTGCGGACCGAGGATGCGCTTCGCCGGGCGAACGAGGCGTTGGTGCAGAGCCAGGAACGCTTTCGCGACTTGTTTGACGAGGCTCCGATAGCTTACGTGCATGAGGGCCTGGACTCCCGGTTTATCGAGGCTAACCAGACGGCGATGCGCATCCTCGGCCTCAAGCCTGAAGAGATCGCCGGAATGACGGGGAAGTCTCTGGTGCCCAATACTCCCGAGGCTCAGCGACGCCTAAGCGAGTGGCTCGCTTCAATCGAGCGCGGCACCGCTACGAGAGGCACTGTCCTTGAGCTGCGCCGCAAGGACGACGGCAAGCCGGTGTGGATCCAGTGCTGGTCCAGGCCGGCCCCCGACGGCAGTTACACGCGCACTATGTTTATTGATGTAACAGACCGCGTGCTCATGGAGCGCGAGAAGGCGCGCCTCGAAGCTCAAAACACCTACCTGATTGAAGAGATCAAGGAAACGCACAACTTCGAGGAGATTATCGGGCAGAGCCGGGCTCTCGCAGAGGTGATCGAAAAGGTAAAGCTCGTTGCGAGCACTGATTCGTCCGTGCTGATTCTCGGGGAAACCGGCACTGGAAAGGAACTGGTTGCGCGCGCCGTACACTCGAATAGCGAGCGCAGGAATCGGCCGTTGGTTAAGGTGAATTGTGCCGCTCTTCCGGTTGGTCTTATCGAAAGCGAGTTGTTCGGTCATGAAAAGGGAGCGTTCACCGGCGCGATCGATCGCCGCATTGGCCGTTTCGAGCTTGCGCACGGCGGAACAATTTTCTTGGACGAAATCGGCGACATGCCGCCGGATTTGCAGGCGAAGCTGCTGCGTGTTCTCCAGGAGCAAGAGTTCGAACGGGTCGGCGGCTCGAATCTCATCAAGGTTGACGTGCGCGTGATCGCAGCAACCAATCGGGATCTATTCCGATCTGTTTCCGAGGGAACCTTCCGGCAGGACTTGTATTACCGACTTAACGTTTTTCCAATTCAACTGCCGCCGCTGCGGGAGCGCCGCGAGGATATTGCTCCCCTCGTGCACTATTTCGTCCGCCGCTTCAGCCTGAAAATCGGGCGCAAGATAACCCGTATTCAGCGGGAAACGATGGAAAGGCTGGTCAGCTACAGCTGGCCGGGAAATGTGCGCGAGCTCGAGAACGTGATCGAACGCGCGGTAATCCTGTCGCGGGGAATCGAACTTGAGGTCGCTCCAGATGTACTACCAGACATAGCAGTTGTCGCTAGCGCGCAAGCCGTCGCGCCACGGCCCGCGGCGGAGGAAAAGAGTACTGGGGCTCCTTCGCCGCAAACCATTGATCAGGTGGAACGTAGTCACATACTCGCGGTTCTGATTCAAACCAACTGGCGAATCGAAGGATCTGACGGTGCAGCGGCCATGCTGAACCTCAATCCCAGCACATTGCGTAGCCGAATGAAAAAGCTCGGCGTTCAGCGCAGTACACAAGGGGTTTCGTAGATCTGCGAGATATCGCGGGCCAGCGTCGCGGCTCGCGGTCTCCGGACAGCCTGAATCCTCGGATTCATTGCGATCTTGGTCGTGGCCTGTGCCTTGCTCTAAACGAGGTCATGATCAGAATCACCGTAGTTCCCCGTGAGGATGGCGCGACACGCGTCATCGTCGAGGGCCGGATAACCAAGGTCTCATCGGTCGAATTGGCCGGCGTATGCGATCAGCAGCTTGCCGGTGGAGACAACCTCGAACTCGATTTGTCGGCCGTGACCTTCGCCGACAGTGACGGAGTAACCCTGATACGCGATCTGGTTAGGCAGGGCTGCGTTCTCGGAGAATGCGCGGGATTGGTACGCGCGCTTCTGGCAGATGATTCACGGCAACTGCCGAGGTCAACCGCCGCGACCGACGAAGCACAGTTGCTCGCGCAGCTGCGCGCCGGTGACTCGGACGCCTTCCGGCTGGTGGTAGAGCGATACGGCGGTCGTATGCTGGCGACCGCCCGCAGATTTCTTAACAACGAGCACGACGCGGAGGACGCTGTTCAGGAGGCGTTCGCTTCGGCCTTCCGCGCGCTCGACAGATTCAACGGCGACGCGATGTTCTCGACCTGGCTTCATCGGATCGTTGTAAACGCGGCGCTGGTGCAATTGCGGTCCAAGAGACGCCGGGCCGAGCAGCCGATTGAAAATTTACTGCCGCGCTTTGACCAGGATGGCGCGTGGATAGACGAGCCGGTGACTTGGACCGATGCCAGTCAGACGATTCTGGAACGGCGCGACTCACGTCAGATAGTGCGGCGATGCATTGGGAGCCTTCCCGAGATCTACCGCTCGGTCGTTCTGCTACGCGATATCGAGGAGTTGGATACCGAAGAGACTGCACGATCGCTTGCGATCACACCGAACACAGTCAAAGTGCGGCTCCATCGGGCTCGCCAGGCACTCAAGCGGCTCATCGAGCGAGAGCCAGGGCTTCAGTTCTCTGATTCGAACCATACCGGCTCATACGATCGTGAGCACCGCACTTCGCTCTAGGCAAAGGGTTTGTTTGCAAGCCACCAAAGCAATCTCTTTATGCTTTGGCTCGCGCAGTCGAATCCGACGGGAGTGCTGCCAGCTTACCGAAAACGAACGCGAACCCTCGTGGCAAGTAACTCGCAGATGAGTAAAATCCCAGTTCTTTTTACCTGCGTTGCGTCGGCCGCGTTCGCCCTTCCAGCGTTAGCGTTCGCGCAATACGGTGGTCAGGGCCTTGGTAGCGCACTTGGCAGCGATCCCTTGTCGCACCAAGGTCAGGAACGCCCCGGCGCCGAGGCCAATGCGGCTGTGGCGCCGATGTCGTCGATGCTGTTTCTGCGATCCACGGAGCAAATCGCAAAACTTCATCTCGTGGCGGAGCTAGGCCGAATCGGCGACGCGCAAGGCGCGCTGCCCATCATGCATTTTCTGGCGGAGCCAGAAGACGAACGCGGGCGCGGGACTGCGGTATTTGCGCTGGGCGAGATTGGAAATGGCAAAGCGACGCCACTCCTCGAAAGGGTCGCGATGGAAGATCAGAGTGCGACGGTACGGCGGCTGGCGCGAGAAGCGCTGCGCAAGATCGGCGGCGACCTTCTTTGCGAGCATCAAAAACAGCTGGCTTCGCAGGAAGATCCGCATGCCGCGGTTCCGACCGATCAAGCTCGCAAAGCTTCGCGCGCTCGACCAGGAATCGCAGAACCAGGAGCGTTAACCCTGAGTCGTATATCGTAAAAAGAGCCGGCCTGATTTCTCGGCAGTCCTAAGCGCTATCGATGCCTTATTTTTTTCGCGACGAGACACTCCCGCTTGCCTGCTTGACCGGGAGCCCTGGAGGGCGGCGAATCATCCGCGACGGTTCGCCCGCGAGCTCGCGGTCGCGCCAATCAAGCACCCCGCGTCTGAGCCGGCGGGTATCGATTTCGAGCGCATCACAGATGCTCTGGAGGGAAAATGGCCCATTTCCCTATCGGCGAATAGTCTGCGGCGAGGTCCTTGCCGATCAGCTTCCCGCGCTCGAAGCGTGGCCGGTAATGGCGTCTGCGATCTGCCGGTACAGTTCGACCGGAAGGTCGTGTCCCATCCCCGGTATCTCAAGCAGCTGGGCTCCTTTGATGTTCGCCGCGGTGTCGCGGCCACCCTGCACGGGCACCAAAGGATCGTCGAGTCCGTGAATCACCAGAGTCGGCGCAGTGATCTTCTTGAGCTCGGAGCGGCGATCACCACATACCACCACGGCAGCCATCTGGCGCGCGAAGCCGGCCGGATAGTTTGAACGCTTGACGTCGCGCTCGGCGTTAGCCCGCAGCGTCTTCTCGTCGGCGGGATAAGCGGGGCTTCCGATCACGCGTGAGGCCTTCACGCTCGAATCGATAATCGCCTGCAGGTCATTCGCGGGCGGCCGCGTCATCAGCACGGCCATCGCTTCCGGCTTGGCCGGCGGCAATTCGGGATTGCCAGTCGATGACATGATCGAAGTCAGCGAGATCGTCTGGTCGGGGTGATGCGCGGCGACGAGCTGAGCGATCATTCCGCCCATCGAGGCGCCGACGATGTGTGCCCTTCCGATGCCGAGTGCGGCGAGCAGCCCGGCCGCATCGTCGGCCATGTCATCGAGCGAATACGCGGCGCTGATTTTTTTGCCCTGCGCCGCGTCCGCCATCATCTGTGCGATCTGCGGCACGCCCGCGACGTCGAACTTCTGCGAGAGCCCGACGTCGCGATTATCGTGGCGAATCACGCGATAGCCGCGCTCGGTCAAGTTCGCGATGAACTCCACCGGCCATCGTGTGAGCTGGGCGCCCAGCCCCATGATAAGCAGAATGACCGGTCCATTCTTGGGCCCGAATTCCTCGTATTCGATCGAGATGCTGTTGGCCTTGAGCTTAGCCATATATCCTCCCTCTGCCGTGAGTTACGCGGCCGAGTTTAAAGATTTTCTCGCGCCATCGTCAATCGGCCGGCGCGAAGGGCACCGGCTCGATTCTCGACAGAGAAAATCGAAGATAACTCAGCTGCTAGAAGCCGAGTCTAAGCTTCTCCGGTCCCCTCGCGTAGAGGAAAATGTGCGAACTTGCGCCGTATTTTCGATTTCGGTCCGGAGAGCGCAAAAACCCTGGACTGGGTGGCGGATGACGCAGTCCTATGCGAACTGCTCTCTGTCAACCTGTCAACCGGTTGACACCCAAGCGGCGGTTGACAAGGCGGCGGTTGACGCCAGTCCTGGCTGGTATTCACTGCAAATCTAGAACGACGTTTCGCGTTGGGAACGCTCCGCACCGGGTGCAGCATTTTTGGGTAGCTATCTACTACGTGCCTTTCGGCGCTTCGACAGCCGCCATGACGCCCGCTTGCCGCAAATGTTGCAGAAATGAAGCCGCCCTTCCGCAACATGACGCCGCGGCCGGTACAGTCGTCGACAGTCCTGGTTCGAGCAGATCTCCCAACCCGCGCCTTCCTGGAGGGCGAGCGTCGTCCTCGCGGCGATCTCGGCCAGCAAAGCGCCTGAGCTGGATAACCATGGTGCGATTTTTTCCGAGGCAGCCATCGCTTTGATGATGTTCAGGAAGTTGCCGCCTATGAACGCGATAGTCAGACGATCATCGATGCATTGCAGAATCGGTTGAGCGTTCATCTTACTTAAGAAGGTCGAAGCGACTATTCCGAGGGCGCCCGCCGCGGCGCTTCTATTTGTTGGCGCTACGCCTGGCCAAACGGCTTTCCAGTTCGCATTGGAGCCTGACTCTCCCCGATTGAGTGCTGTCCTAATGTTCAGCATTGCTAGCACTTGGCGAGCTTGACCGCGCCAGCTTGCAATAGGCTCCGCCAGTTCGTCGCCGACCAGATGCTCCAGGCAAGGTGGGCTCTTGTGGTGGACCGTAGTCCTATGAGGGCAGATGCCCAAAGGGCCCCAGGTACGAGCGAATTCAAGAAAAGACTGTCTGATGCGTTGGCAAGGCGGGCGAAATCAAAAACCAACCTCCCCGGCAGACCGTTGGCAACTCGCAGAGGCCCCTTAAGTTTAAAGCGCAGCCTCCCACCCGCGATTCGCACTGGCGGTACAAGAATCGCTCCGAAGGGAAATGGCTGTTCGAAGTCTAGCGATGCAATCATTCCAACTGATTCCAACTCATCTTTCACTAAGGGTTAACATCTTGGAGGATCATGCAAGACCCGCGACGCGGGAATTCGAAAAGGGGAGAAAAACATGACTGCAACGACATCAATCGATCCACGAGGCGTTGGGGATAAGACCCAAGCAGCGACAAATCGAAACATAGAAATCCGTGACCGGATCAGAGAGTTGAGGCGAATGCGGGCCAAGGATTTAGTTCCGAATCCGAAAAACTGGCGCAGACATCCAAAGGCACAGGCTGACGCACTCCGAGGCCTTCTCGCAGAGGTAGGCTATGCGGACGCGCTGCTGGTACGCGAGCTGTCCGATGGACGGCTAATGCTAATCGACGGTCATCTTCGCGCCGAGACGACTCCAGATTCAGAGGTACCGGTCCTCGTGTTGGACGTCACGGCAGAAGAAGCCGACAAGATCCTTCTGACGCTGGATCCTCTGGCCGCAATGGCGGAGGCAGACAGCGAAAGGATCAGCAAACTTCTCGAAACAGTCCGGACCAACGACAAAGCTGTCGAAGAGCTGCTGCGAAACACGGCAGGCGAGCAGGTCTGGGCGAGTATTCACCCCGAAGGTACTTTTGAACCGCCGGCGCAAGTCGACAAAGCCGGCGAGCTGCAGAAGAAGTGGGGAAGCAAAGCAGGTCAACTGTGTCAGATCGGCCACCATCGCCTTTTGTGCGGTGACTCGACCAACGCTGAAGATGTGATTCGTCTGATGAACGGCGAACGGGCGGTCCTCTTCGCGACTGATCCCCCGTACGCCGTGGGCTATACCGGCGGTTCGCACCCGCAGAGTTGGGGTAACAAGGGCGCTACGAACCGCGACAAGGACTGGTCGGGAAAGTACGTAGAAGCGAGAAGCGCAGATGTGAAAAACGGCGAAGATTCGGGCGTCGAACTGTATCGCGGCTTCGTCGATGCGGCGATCAAGCATGCGATTACCCGTGACGCGGCTTGGTACTGCTTCCATGCATCACGCCGCCAGATGATGCTCGAATCGATCTGGAATGAGTTTGGCGCATTCGTGCATCAGCAGATTATTTCGGTGAAGAACCGTCCGGTACTTACCTATTCGGTTTATCTTTGGCAGCACGAGCCCTGTCTGTTCGGCTGGATCAAGGGAGAAAAACTAAAATCGTTCAGGGGCGAGGTTGGAAAGCTGGCGGGTGAATTTCCGACCACGGTGTGGGCGATTCCGAGTTCTGAAATCGAGACTGACGCTCACCCAACCTCGAAACCGTGCAAGCTCTTTGCGCTGCCGATGGAGATGCACACCGAACCGGGCGACATTTGCTTCGAACCTTTTTCGGGCTCCGGCTCGCAATTGGTTGCAACGCAACAGACGGGCCGCCGATGCTACGCGATGGAAAAGTCGGCGCCATTCGTAGCAGTCGCGTTAGAACGCATGGCCGCGCTCGGCCTCAAACCTGTCCTGGTTGGTTAACTATGAAACGGCACCCGGGCGGACGGTGGCGAAATTCGAGGGAGGCGGTGGTGGCGTCAGAAGCAATTCTAAGAGCACGGTGGATCGAGGCGGTCACGATTCATCTGAAGAAGATGGGCCTCTCTTTCGATGCAATATCGGAGCAGATCACTCGCTTCGGTCGAGGGCAAGCACAATCGATCGTTGCAATTCCAGAAGGCGTAAAATTCGGACGGACTACACGATCAGTCGCCAAGCGTGCCACAAGGCCTTTAAGAAGGCGATTGCTCGCGAACCCACGCTTGCAGTTGATGAGTTGCGAAAACTCGACAACTCCCGTAGCGAGGAGCTGTTCTTCAATCTTCAGCCTTCGATCCGCAAAGGAAATCCACGCGCAGTCGAAGTCGGCATAAAGCTGCTCGACCATTCCGCCCGAATCAACGGATATGGAGCTGCGCTGAGGCACGAACTGACGGGCAAAGACGGCAAACCGCTCACGTTAGTCCAACTATTGGAAGTAGCAGGACCTATATCAGATGAAAACAAAGAATAGTCATGAACTTTCGGCGCAGCAAAAGGAATTCGTAAGAAAGATAGTGAGCGATCCGGCACTCTTCGCAACCCATATACTTGGCGTCAGTCTTTGGGACCGCGAGGCCGAGATTTTGCAGTCGATCAAAGCTAGCCGCAGAACCGCTGTAAAAGCCTGTCACGGAGTCGGGAAAACTTTCACTCTCGCGATGGCAGCCTTATGGTGGCTGGCGCGATATCCTGAGGGCATTGTTCTTACGACCTCGCCGACCCAGCGCCAAGTTAGGACGCAGTTGTGGTCCGAGATTCGTCGGGCGGTCGAGCGCGCCAAAGTCCCTTATCCGCCTTTGAAGACGACCGAACTCAAGTTTCGGGACGAAAACAATTTCGCTATTGGCCTCTCGACCAACCAGGCCGAGAACTTCCAAGGCTATCACGGCAAATACGTCCTGATCATCGCCGATGAGGCGCCCGGCATCACATCCGGCATTTGGGATGCGGTTGCCGGAACCATGGCTGGAGGAACGGTTCATATCGTGATGGCCGGCAATCCGACCATTCCCTCCGGCGCGTTTTTTGACGCGTTCTCAAAGGAGCGCGGCCTTTGGAGTTGCTTTACGATCGATCCTTTCGATTCGCCCAATCTAAAGGGGCTCACTCTCGAGCAGCTTCTGCGCATGGATTCCAACGAAGGAGGTCCACTCGATCGCAATCCGATTCCGTATCTGGTTACGAAGCGCTGGGTGTTCGACCAGTACTTGGCCTGGTGGCACGGTAGTGAAAGTAGCTCGCCGAATTGGCTGTCGCGCGTCCTGGCCCGGTTTCCAGATCAAGCACAGAATGCGCTCTTCAAAATGATCTGGCTCGAACGTGCCAAGAGAGATGCGCTCCAAAACCCGATTAGTGACAGCGGTGCTGGTCCTCTGGTCGCTGGGGTAGACGTGGGAGGTGGGGAATCGGAGACGGTAGCGTATGTGTGCGAATCCAATCATGATCGACGCAAGATTATTGCGATGGGTGCCTGGCGCAACGAAGACACTCGCGGACAAGTCGTGAACTTTCTCAACGCGTACCGCTCGCGTCTCTCTACTGTACGAGTGGATGCGATTGGAATAGGTCACAATTTCGGCCTCAATCTGCGCAGCGATCGCTTCCCCGTCGAGCTCGTCAATGTTGGCATGCCCTGCGAAAGCAAGCCCCAGCTAGGAGAAAACGACCCATCCCGGCGGTTTCTAAATCTGAAGGCATCCTACTACCAAGCTCTCGCCGATGCCTTTGAGCACGACCAGATCGAGGGGCTGACCGACGAAACGACCATCGGACAACTCGCGGGAATTCTAACTGAATTTGATTCTCGCGGCCGAATCAGGATCGAATCTAAGCCAGGACGCTCGCAAGCGCGGCGTTCCTTCACCAGACCGCGCCGAAGCGCTGATGCTGGCACTGGGTGAAGCTCCACGCCTGTACGAGTTCATATCAATCCGTGATTTCGAGCGACCAAAACTTCGTGGCCAAGCTGCTCGCGACGCGTGCGAGGATCAAATGAACGACTACCGACGGCTTGGGCTCAGTCGCTTTCGGCGTTGGCCCAAGGGATGTTACTAAAAACTCCAAGGTCCGTGAAAAGTCGGGAGATTTTAGAATTACCGCCCTAATGTGATCGGCATGCGTAAGCTCGAACGATCTATCGTCTCCATGTGTTCGCGAGCGTGCGGAAAGAAACTAAACGTGGCAATTCAGGCCTCGCGCAGGTCGCGGATTCGGGTATCCCTGACGTTTCGAGAAGTCACCAGATACTGGCCGACAAACCGGCCACTTCGATTCAAGGACGGTCCGAGCGCGCTACGACGCACTGAGCGGCTTATCGTGGTCGACTCGATCGTCACGCGATTGCTCGATACCTATATTAGTCATGTCGTTGTCGCTACCGGAACCATCGTAGTGCCCTGATTTGCAGGCGCGCGCCGATATGAGCCACAAGCCTACAGCGTATAGAGGTTAAGACTCGGGATGCTGCCCTCGACCGCGGTCTTCGCGTGTTCCGAATCAAGAACACCTAAGGCGACGAGCCGGTAGGCAGCGTTTGCGATCATCCCCGGATAGTCCCTCGTGGGAGGACCGGGGCAGGGCTCAGTATTCCATAATAGCATCTCGATCGGCGTAAGACTGTCCACCTCGTCGATGCCCGGCTCGAATGGCAAGTCGAAAGTCATTGTCCAGCCAGTCTTTTCGAGCGAGATTTTTGAAACGCGCTGGCCTTGACCATATTCGCCGGGGTAAAGAAGTTCCTATCGACCGCGCCCATATTCTCAAACAAGCTGTCGCCGTTGCCGCTGTGGCCTGGTGTATACATCACCGTCGAGAAACCGCTGGTCAGGTCTTCGTCGACCAGCGCGGTCTCGAACATGCGCTTGTACGGCCAAATTGCGACTCGGGCGTTGGGGACGGCCCGGTCGCGATATGCATGGAAAGTCGCGAGCGTCTTCCAGAGCTGGCCCTGCCGGTCGTATTGATCCGACGCGGTGACAAACCAGCCTTCGGAATCGACGTAGAGGATGCGCTTCGGGATTACGACGCTGGCGGCAAGCACAGTGCTGGGCTTCGCAGTCGCCTCGATCACATAAAGGTTGCGCATCTCCCAATTCTCCGGGCAAACCGTACGGCCGCCGTCGCTGGCGCATGGCTGTGCGGGAGAATTCTCTGCCTCTACCGATGCAAGCATTGGACGCTCGCCTAGCAGCCGATATGTGAAGTCCTCAATTTTCGCGGAAAAACCGAACGCGGAATCGGGATCCCAGGTCGAGGCATAGGTCGTACTGCCTGCATTAACCATGGCTGCGGAAAAGCTGCTTCCGCTGCTGGAAGCGCCGGTCTTCGAAACTCCAAAGGTGTCCGAGAGAGAAACAGCGGGCAAGCGCCGCAACTTACGCGACGCCGAGCTGTATTCCCATGCGTCGTCTTCGACTCCCGGAGTATCGAAGCGCTGCCTTACGATACCTTCGCCTCGCAGTTCGGCAGGCTCCAGAACCGGATAGGCGCCGGAACGGGAGCTGATGTTGCTCTTGAAGACGTCAGGGTCCGTCGGCGTCGGAGCAACCTCGGTGCGCCCGACCGAGTTGTAGAAACCCAGATGCCCGAACGTGAAATGTTCGATCTCGTCCGCTGAGCCAGCTTTACGACTCACAACTTCGACGTCGCGCGCATCGAGGTCGTCGGTGTGGAGCGGACGATAAGCGAAGTTCCACATGATCTTGATCGCCGCCTGCGGATCGTTGGTATCGATCAGCGGAAACGGCAGACCGGCAATGTAATTGTTGAGATCGCCGTTTGCACCGAGAGTGACCTGTGGCGAAGACCGTTCAGTGGCAGCCTTGTAAGGCGGCGGCCACTCAAGGTTGCCGGTCGGGACTATCTTCATGACCATTCCTTGCCTGACGAGGATGAAGTTTCCGGGACTGACCAGTCCCTCGACTTTTGCCGCATTGTCGGGAGTGATCACATCTCCGGGCTTCACTTGGGCGCCCGCAGGGACCGCAATGGAAACCCCGGCAATCACTAATGCGAAGGAAGCGGCGGTTACGAATCTGTTAAGTGACATTAGGTAGTATCTCCTCAATTCGACAGAATTGGGCCATGGCTGGTTTCGGGCTAAGCACTGGGCGTGAAGAATCGGTGCACAACCACGTGACGCCGGTATTCACTCAGTTCCCATGCTGCCAACCAGATTGACGACCTTGAACGACGAAACTGACTCGGCGACGGTGCTGCGAACCTGGGACGTCATCGTCGCCACAGCGAACGTGAGAATCGAAAGCGCCAAAAACCTCAGGCGATTTCGGGTTGTGTGCCTATCCAACTTAGCTGCACTTTGCGTTTCCTCCATATTTCAAACCAGTGCGAAAACAATTGGAGCTGGTTCTTGGGGTCAACACATGGTGGATGCGGATCGTTCCCGAGCCGTTCGAGAAGTCCGATGAAGCTTGCACAAAAACTCCGTCTCGACTCTCGCGGGCCACGAACGGACTTTCGCTGGTTGACGGGAAGATTAGGCAGGTAGCTCAACAATACTAATCAACAGGCTCTGCGCGGCAGTAGCGCCAACTGTAAAGTAGTATTAGCAGAATAGTCAGATCGTTGGACAAACGGCGACTGACTATTTGCAGTTGACGCTCTTGACGTGAAGATCTTGTTTTTGAACATTGTCGTTTTCAATTTTCTGACTCATACTTCGCGTTGTTGCGCTCAAGTTTAGTTGCCGTTACGAATCCCCTGCTTGAGTCCAGAGTTCCTGCCGAGTCGATAGGTAGGCCTATCAGCCTTTTGGCGTAAAAAATCGACGTACAAAACTAAGGTTCACTTGCCGACATCAATTGAGACCTTTGAATGCGTCCAGTGTGCTTCCAATCGCACAACGCATGTCCGAGAAAAACTCTTGAAACTAAAACGCTCGCGACATGCAAATTGAAGGCAAAAATTTCAGCCCATTGCATTTTGGATTGGCGAGCAGGCCGTCGCCCGCCGTGTTCACCTCGCGGCCACGGAACGCGGTCAGCTCATTTCGCACCACCGCGTAGCAGTCGTTGAGCAACTCCCGCCATCTGGAGTCGCCCATCTCGGGTACGGGCTCGGTGGAGCGTACCATGTCGGTGAACATTATGGTGGCGAGGGCTCGGTCCGGGTCCGCACGATGGCGCACGCCGGTAATGAATTCTTCGATCTTGTTCAAAAGAAGGTCCAGCAAATCAGGAGTGAGGGCCTGGAGCAGATGATCCTCATCAGGGAGCTCGACATACTTCGCCCCGGGGATCTTCGCAGCCATGTCGTGTCCGCATACGCAAGGAAATGCCGCTCCGTCGATCAACAGTGTATATGGCCTTCAATACCCGCAATGAGGACCTTGCCGTGGACCTGATTACCGAAGACGTGGATTTCGTAAATATCCGCAACACTGGGTCGAAAGGTGCCGCCCCCGCTCACATCGCACAGTCGCGACGGGCGCGGTCATTCGATCGGCCCGCGAGGCCGGTAGCGCGTAATCGCGAGCCGCTGAACGCAAAACTCAAGTTCGGGACCGTGTTCGCCGCTATGTTTTGCACATGGCTTGGCGTCGCCTGCATCGCCCGATCAGATCAGTCATTCCCGGCAGCGTCACCCACCGCCGACATTTCCATCGGACTGAATGATTTCGGATTCCGTCTGCTCAGCGCGCTCGCGAACGGCAGCTCCGGCAATGTGATCATCTCGCCCTACAGCGTGTCGATCGCGCTAGCGATGACGTACAACGGCGCGGCCGGCGACACCAAGGCCGAGATGGGCAGGACACTTGCGCTTTCCGGGATGAGTGACAAACAGATCAACCGGAACTATCTGCAGATGATCGAGGCTGTCGAGAAAGCGGATCACTCAGTCCAGATGGAAACCGCGAACGCGCTATGGGCTCAGTCGGGCTTTCCGATCAACCCTGAGTTTGTGAAAGTGACTCATGGCTTCTACGCGGCGCCCGTCGAGTCGGTTGATTTCTCAACCGATCCCGATCGCGCAGCTGAGAAGATCAACGACTGGGTCAATCGCAGCACTCACAGCAAGATTCCGACGATTGTCAAATCTCAAGATCCCAACACCCGGCTGATACTGACCGATGCGGTTTACTTCAAAGGGCGATGGCAGCGTCCTTTCATCAAGAACGCGACTAAGCCTCGCCCCTTCCACTTGCAGGGCGCCTCTCCGGCCGATGTCGAGGTTCCGATGATGGTCCAGAACGGAGAATATCAATACTTCGAGACCGATACCCTTCAGGCTATCGCTCTGCTTTACGGCAACGCGCACTTTCAGATGTACGTACTTCTGCCGCGCAGCAAGGGCGGTCTGGCTGACTTGCTGCGGTCACTCGATGAATCGCACTGGCGCGAATGGACCAACAAACTCAGCTTCCGGGAAGGAGAAATCGTGCTGCCGAAATTCGAAACAACCTACGCGAAGCAGCTCAACGACGCGCTCATCAATATGGGAATGGCGGTCGCATTCGACGCGAGAAAAGCGGATTTCTCGCTCATCCATCAGCCTCCTCCTGGTCTTTATGTCGGCGACGTCGAGCATAAGACCTACGTCAAGGTCGATGAAGAAGGCACCGAAGCGGCCGCTGCCACCAGCGTCGGTATTGAGCTAGCGGCAAAGGTATATCCTCCACCGCCTCCACCGTTCAAAATGATTGTCGATCACCCGTTCTTCTTTGCGATCGGCGAGAGGCATACCAAGGCGCTTCTGTTCGCGGGCATCGTAACGAACCCAACCAGCAAGTGATCGTTCGAGAGCGTTTCTCACACGCCGTTACGCGCGCGATGCTCGTCGAAAACTACAAAATAGTCATCGGTACTGGATCAATCCCGATCAGCCGGCGCTGCATACCGCTAGGTGCTTTACTTCCTCGATACTGAGTCCGGTGCGCTTGGCAAATTCCGCCAGACTGATTGTTACTGGCGGCGCAGCCTTCGCGTACCAGCTGAGTAGGAACGTGCGACACGAAAGGTCTGGCGGTCGAGGTGTGTGCTTGAGAGTATACACTCCATGAAGTCCCGCCGCGCAGCCGCGCTCGCGCTTCTGTTTTGGATTCTGTTCTTGGACACAAGCCCTGACCGGCACGGTTTCAATGAATGGGCTGGAAGTTTCAGTACAAAGCAGAAATGCGAAGACGCCCTCTCGCGAGAGCGGATTCACCGTTACGATATGAATCCCGACGAACTGGACGCGCACGCGCCCGGGAGAAATCCTATATGGGTGCACGAGCTTCCGGGCTTCTGTAAATCTTCGGATGAGGTACTTCGAACTCCAGCACCGTCGGCTGTGCCCACGGCAAACTAAGACACTCGCAATTTTTCGAATTCAGGCACTCAGCCGCAAACTAAGACAGTACCAGAAATCGGGTAGTGTCCTAGTTTGAAATTTAAGCCCCTTTTGGCCAGTCGGCGCATTGACGAAAGTCGCGAAGCTGTTCTTTGATAATCAGCCATACGTCTGTAGAAGCAGCGACCGCGGGACGATTTTCTCTGGTCCGACGCGAGAAATAGCATCACGTCCGCGACTTCTTCGGGATGGCCGTCTACGATGTACGGTTTTCCCTGCAATAGGGCGCGTCCTTGTTAGGACGGAGTATCTCTTCGCCCATGATCACGACCATATCGCCGCGCACCCCGACAAAATCGATCACTTCCTCGGCAGCCGACTCATAGCTGATCTGGTTTGCTTTGAGGTCGACGACCATGTTGATTGGCGCACTGACCAAAATATCGGAAGCCGTCAGCGATTCGACCCCGCGATAATCCACGGCGCGCATCATCTCCCAAGGAGCTTGCTCGCGGTGAGCGCCGCCGAAATGCGCGGATCACTTGGCGATGGATCATATGCTGTCACTGAAATTGGATTTGGCACTGTTTTGCATCTCCATCGAACGGCTGCTTGCTTTTCTGACTAGCTATCCATTCAATCACCTATCATCAAAACGCCGCGAGCGTATCAAACCGACCCAGCACGTCCGCATCGATAGATAAAAACCGCGTAAGGCTTCCAAATGATCCGCCTCGTACTATCCCAACCTAAGGGTTTCGATAGTTTTCTCTCACGCAGAGAACGAGTTTGGCCGCTACTCGATTGTGTCGACGACTGTCACTCTTCATTCCCCATTAGGTTCCAACTGCGGGCGCGCTAGTTTTGTTCCCAACTGTCTTTTCCCCTCAATCGCGAGAATTTTCTCTCACCTGTCGAGTCCTATCCTGTGAAAGTGCGCGTCACAGCATCAATGCCCGCTACCTCTGAGCACGGCAATTCAAAATGCAAAGTCTCAGAAATTGTCTGTTCAACAGATTGTATGTGGCGAGCCTTTTGAATTTTTCCAAAGTCTGTTCTCAGACATGCGTTGTGCGATTGGAAGCACGCTACACGTATTCAAAAGGTCTCAATCGATGTCCGGAGGTGAACTTGGTTTTGTGCGTCGATTTCTCACGCCTGAAAGGCTGCAGTCGAATTGTCACATATTCGATATTTTTCGGAAACCTAAACCAACGAAGTTAAGGTGCCTGTCAGTGGGCAGCGCACGCACCACAGACTGCAGCAGACCGCCTTGCTTACGTACAAAGGAGAATGTCATTGACGACCAACGATCGAATGCATCAAGAACCTCATTACTTCAGCAATAACCATCAGACTCCGGTTAGACCAGCACCCCTCCTAACGCACGACCAACTGTTTGGGCAAGTGAAGTTCGAGCAGGTACAAAAACGGATCGCACCGCTTCGGCACGCGCTGATTCACCATCCGCTTTACGATGCGGTCAACTCGCGAGATCGATTGCGCGATTTCATGCAGCTTCATGTTTTCGCGGTCTGGGATTTCATGTCGCTGGTGAAGCGGCTGCAAAGTGAAGTGACCATCCAGCGGCTGCCCTGGATGCCGCCAGCCAGCGCTCAGATCGCCCGATTCGCGAATGAAGTCGTGCTCGGCGAAGAAAGCGACCTGGGTCCAGATCAGAAGCCGGCGAGCCACTTCGAGTTGTATCTCCGCGCGATGGATGAGATAGGCGCCGATACTCAGGTGGTGAGAAGCTTCGTGCAAAAGATG
>Ga0210393_10000757_pt1 | contig 28007 bp, 22 predicted proteins | sample IncBWC27OmetaG_FD_160068 | JGI IMG/M metagenome (GOLD analysis project Ga0210393, IMG submission 160068) | Forest soil microbial communities from Barre Woods Harvard Forest LTER site, Petersham, Massachusetts, United States - Inc-BW-C-27-O ...
CCAGCCCACCCCCCAGCACGCTCGTCGCGATCACGGTGCCCTTGAACGCGGCGAGCGCCCGGAGCGCATCGGCGGAGAGTGTGCGGCCGGAAATAATGGGGTACACCAACACGACCCGATGCGTCAGGGCCACGTGGTAGTCACGCGTGATGAGAAACGGGACGCCAATCGTACGCAGCCCGTGCGCCAGCGGCAACCATGGAGCAGTCGAGTCGGTCAGGAGCACCGCCAACCGACTGGCGCCCCCAGTGGAGAACGATGTCCATTGGGCAGCCGCCGAATGCCTGATGTGCGTGGCGTTCGCCGGCCCGGGACCAGGCAATACGGTAGCAGCGGCGAGGCTCGCCGCGAAGAGTCCGCGCATATGATGCATGACGACTGACGCCTAGGCGGGTCGCGACCGGCCGTCGGCCGCGGCGCAGCGCTCGCGGACGGTGGCCGACAATTCCTCGATATCGAACGGCTTGAGGAGCACCGGGCATCCGGTGGCTTGGAGGGTGGCGTGCGTCGAGGCCGCGATATCCCCCGTAATGAAGATCGTGCGCTCTTTGAGGTGCGGCTGCACGCTGTGCGCGTACTCGAAGAGCAGGTCGCCGCGCACATCCGGGATCCGATAGTCGAGGATGAGGCAATCGATCTGCTTCTCGCCGAGCGTGCGTTCGGCGGCCTCGCCGGACGAGGCGACGTCGACGAGGTAGCCGTCCCGCATCAGCAGCGTCGAAAATGCCAGCCGGATCGACGGCTCATCGTCGACGAGCAGGATGCGCAGGCCGCCGCCGCGGCGCGGCTTATCAGCGTCCGGCAGCACGGCGGAGGATGGTGAGGACGGGTGGCGCGGCTGGCGCGCGGCCGACGACGAGCTTGGCGAGGGACTCGGCGACGCATTGATCGGGCGTGACGATCCGTCGCCACGCCGCGAACCGGCGGCCGCTCATCTGGCGCACGTGCGCGGCGAAGATGCGCGGGTCGGCGTATCCCAACCGCAGCGCGACGTCGGACATCGAGAGCGCGGGATTCTGGGCGTACTGGTAGCCGCGGAGCACGCGCGCCGCGAGCACCAGCGTGCGCGCGGGAGCGAGTCCCAAGCGTTCCAGCCAGCGGTTGACGTTGCGCCGCGGCATCTCGGCCGCGACCGCGATGTCCGTGGCGCTGCGAAACCGCGTGGGGCGGCGGAACAACAACTCGATCGCGCCAACGAGCGCCGGCGGTGCGTCGCCGGCGACGAGCGCGACGCGGAGGGCGCCCAAGATGCGCTCCTCGATCCCGGTCGCGCGCAGCGTCTCCAGCCGATCGCGGAATCGCGTCGGCTCATCGTCGAAGCCCCGGAGGACGCAGTGGCGCACGCCAAGCTCGCCGAGCGAGAGCATCGCGCGCGTCGATTCCGCGGTGATGTTCGTGTACACCAGGACGGCGACGGCCGGGAACCCGGCGCGGATCGCGCGCACCGCTTCGGTATCAGCTGAGCCATCGACGCACGGGTCGACGACGGTCACCTCCACGGGTCTGGCCCGCAGCACGCCGGCCAGGGCGGGCCAACTCGACGCGGCCAGCACGGTGTGCTCCTCTCCGGCGACTATGCGGAGATGGGACAACATGGCCGGAGTGAGGCGGGCCACTACCAGCATGGGTCCTGCCGCCCGAACGAACCGTCGTTTGTCCCGAATCGCGATTGGCGCGACAGATGGAGCAGCCGAGTATAGGTGCACCAATTACGGCTCAGCTGCATAAACGCTTCCGAGGTATACATGCTCGTTCGTTCCCGCCGTGCCGCGGCGTTCGCCATTGGCGCCGCGCTCCTTGCGCTCGCGACCGCCTGCACCAACCCCACCGCGCCGAGCGCAACGCCGCCCAACGCCGCCCAGGTGTCATCCGGCGATGGCGTGGGCGCGGGCTCGAGCGGCATGTCCCCCGATGGCGTCGGCGCGGGCTCGAGCGGCATGTCCGCCGCGGGCGTCGGCGCAGGGTCGAGCAACACCAAAGCCGTGATCTGCGGCGTGGGCGCTGGATCGAGCGGGTGCTGAGCGGTGTCCATCGGTTCGTGTACCTGATCGCCTCGTTGCACAGGACCGGGGGCTAGCCACTCGCCGCAGCCAACAAGCGCGCACTGTGGATCGCGTCAGCCACTCGGCTCACGCCGATAGGCCGCGGACCCGCAGTGGCGCGGCGCGGCGGCGCGAGTGCGTGTCCAGCGCGAACCGCGTCGCGAGCTGTCGTGACGCGTTGGAGGATCTCGGCCAGTTCGTGCCGCTCGGCGATGGTGACCGCCCGGTCGAAAGCCGCCGCCGCGAGCATGGGCTGGCCGAACGCCAGATGACCTTGGCCCACGTAGTACTCACATTCGGCCGCGAGCGTCGGCGGCAGGCCCGCGCCGACGAGCGCCCGTCGATGCCGCATGAAATCCAGCTCGCGACGCTCGATCGTCGCGATCTCGATCAGGTTGATCGTCGCCGCCCAGCGCGTGAAGGGCTCATGTCCAATCTCGGCCAAGAGCGAATTCGCATCGCGCGCGACGTCGGGGTGGCCGGCCAGTAACAGCAACGAGGACAGCGTCACGAGCACGCGCTCGCGCTCGATCGGATCGACCGTGCTGACCAAAGCCTCGTAGCCGTAGCCGATCCCTTCCTCGAAGTGACCGCGCTGCAGCGCGACGTGCGCGAGATCGTGCCAGGCGAACGCCCGCACGTCCCCGCAGTTGGCTCCACTCGCCGCCGCGATGATATCGATCAGCTGCTCGTGCGCGAGCGGGAGATCGCCCCGACTGGCATAGAGCTTCGTCTCGCCGAGCCGAGCCCGCAATATCCCGCGCTCATCGCCGCGCGACTTGGCCAGTGTACCGGACACATGGAATGCCCGCACCGCGCGCTCGGCGTCGCCGATCGTGCGATAGCAGATGCCGAGATACAACGCGACTGCCGTAGCGACGTCGCCATCGACCGGCCCGATACCGTCGTCGCCGACGTACGAGTCCCAGACGATGGCGTAGACATCCGCGGCGAGCCCCCAGGCGGACCGGATGTGCAGCGCACGCGCGTAGGCGAACAACGGCGCGACGAGTCTTGGGGGCTCGCCATCGTGCGCGGCGACGATCCGCGCGACGATCGAGCTCAGGAGCCGTCGCTCCGCCCCCTTGGTTGGCAGCTCGGCGATGACACTCTGGACGGCGTCGACTTCGTACTTGAACGCCTTCTCGCGCGCGCGGATGCTGGCGAGCGAGGCTTGGCCGTCGCCTGCCTCAATCCACGCGTCGAGGAGACGGAGGGTCACGAGGCCGGCGCGTGCTGAACGCCACGCATCGCTGGCTTCGTCGGTCGTCGCCAGGACGTCAAAGAACGCACGATGGCGTAGCGTCCCGTTTGTATCAATCATAGGTAGCACCATCGGGATCCGGTTTCTCGGATGAGGCTACGATACGGTAATGCGGCGGATTCTGCCATGCCGTGATGCCCCCACAGCCGGAGCACACCGTCCCGCTTTAGGACAGTGTCATTCCCAGGCACCACCGCCTATATCGTTGCCAGATAAAGTGTTGCGCTTAGGCACGCCGCGTGCTTTGAATTGAGCTCACCTGTGCGCGCCCTACTGAATGACGTACGCGTCGCGATTCGGATACTCGCCAGATCTTGGTCGTTTTCGCTAACGGTTATAGCGACACTAACGTTAGGTATTGGCGCCAGTATAGCGACTTTCAGCGTCGTTAGTGGTGTTCTGCTCCATCCACTCCCGTATGCTGGCGCCGACCGCCTCGTGGTCCTGACCAGGGGTAGCCAGGCCTCGATACCTGACGGCATCGACTGGCGGGAGCGCTGCCGATCGTTCTCCGACATCGGCTTGTTCTTGAGCTCGTGGGATTTTGACTTGAGCGCGCCGGCGGAGCGCGTCAATGGCGCCGTCGTCGAGCCACGGTTCTTCCATGTGCTGGGACTCCATGCCGAACGAGGGCGCGAGCTCGAGGCTGCCGACAACGTTCCCGGTGGTCCGCGGGTGGTTGTGATCGCGCATCGCCTCTGGATGCGACGGTTCAACGCTGACACCGCGGTCATCGGCCACGCGATCCTGTTGAGCGGACAACCCGCGACGATTGTTGGCGTGATGCCCGACGCCGCCGATGTCTTCGAGGCCGGGGTCGATCTCTGGGGGGTCGAAGCGATCGAGACGCCCTGGGCGCGGGCCAATCGAGGAACCAATAACTTCGAGGCCATTGCGCGACTGGCCAATGGGGTGAGCCTCGATGCCGCGCGCACCGAGATCGGCGCGATCTCGCGGCAGCTGGCCGCGCAGTATCCAGAGTCGAACGAGGGCAAGATCGCCGGGGCGACACGGCTCATCGACGCGCTCGTTGGCCAGGTGCGCGCTCCACTGGTGTTGCTCCTCGGCGCCATCACGCTCGCGCTGCTCCTCGCCAGTGCGAATCTCGCCGGCCTCTTGCTGGCGCGCGCCGAGACGCGCCGGCCCGAAATCGCGCTCCGGCGGGCGCTCGGCGGCGGGCGCACCGCGATCATCCGGCAGCTCATGACCGAGGGATCAATACTCGTTTCGGTCGGCGCCGCGCTCGGGGTCGTGCTCGCGGCTGCCGGTCGCCGCGCGCTCGTGAGCGTCGCACCGGCGTCGTTGCCGCGCGTCGCGGAAATTGGCATCGACGCGCGCGTGATCGTGTTCGCCGTCGCCCTCGCCGTTGTCACGGGTGTGTTGTTCACACTCGGCCCCGCGATCGCGCTGGTGCGGGCGTCGCCGGCCGCCAGTCTCTCCACCCGCGGGCAACTCCCACCGCAGTCGCGCAACGTGTTACGTGGGCTCGTCGTGGCCGAATTGGTGGCGGGGCTCGTGCTCGTGACTGGCGCGGCGTTGCTGGTCCGCAGCGTCGTCAGCCTCGAGCACGTCGACCTGGGATTCGATCCCTCTGGCGTCGTCACTGCGGACCTCGTGCTGCCCGAAGCCCGCTATGGGACCCGCGAGCAGCAGACCGCGGCGTTCCGCGCCGTCGTGCAGGCACTCGTCACCTCGCCGGGTGTTGACGCCGCGGGCTCCGTCATCGGGGCTCCGCTCTCGGCGACCGGTCACGTGGGTCACACCCTCGCGGTCGAAGGTCGTCCGCCATTGCCGGCCGGCGCTGATGGCGCAGCGGATCGCCCAGTCGTTGGGAGGTATTTCGCCGCGCTCCGGATCCCGATCACGGCTGGGCGGGCGTTCACCGAAGCGGATCGCGAGGACGCACCCCCGGTCACCATCGTCAATCACGCGCTGGCCGAGCGACTCTGGCCGGGAGCGTCACCGCTTGGCGCTCGCATCAAATGGATTCGCGTCGACGGCAACCCGGGATGGATGACGGTGATTGGCGTCGCGGGCGATGTCGCGGGCAGCGATCCCGCGACCCCGGACGAACCGGCCGTGTACATGCCCTATGTCCAGCGGACCGAGACCTGGCAGCGATTCGGCACGCTCGTCGTCCGCGCGCGCGATGCCCAACGCGGCGCCGCCGCGCTCCGCGAGGCGATCGCCCGCGTCGACGCCGATGTGCCGCTCGCCCACGTGGGCTCGATGCTCGACCACAAAGGCGCGACGATCGCGCAGCAGCGCTTCGACGCGATCGCGCTGGCCGTGTTCGCGCTCGGCGCTTTGGTGCTCGCGGTCCAGGGCGTGTATGGCACGGTCAGTTATCTCGTCGAGCACCGCCGCCGCGAATTCGGCGTGCGCATCGCGGTCGGGGCGACCACGGGTGACGTGGTGCGTCTCGTCCTGGGCGACGCCGCGCGCGTCGCCCTGGTGGGCTTGGGTCTCGGATCGATCGTCGCGCTCCTGGCGACGCGACTCCTCTCGGGACTGCTGTACGGCGTGGCGTCCGATGACTTCTCCACCCACGCCGCCGCCGCCATCATGCTCGCCGCCGCCGCACTCGGCGGCGCCTACTTCCCCGCCCGGCGGGCGGCGCGCGCCGACCCCGCGACATCGCTCCGCCAGTAACGTATACTGCGCGCCGTGTCTCCGGCGCGCGCTGTGCTGATCCTCATCGCCGCGACGACGGGCGCGCGCATCGCATTGGCGCTGACCGTCGGCCTCGGCGTCGATGAGTCGTACGCCGCCTCGGTCGCGCATCCCATCGCGCTCAGTTACTTCGATCACCCGCCGCTGCATTTCTGGATCGCGGCGGCGGCCGAGTTGCACAGGGGCGCGAGTCCGCTGGCCGATCTGGCGGTGCGGTCGCCATTCATCGCGTTGTTCGCGCTGACGACGTGGCTCATGTACCTGCTCACCGCGCGCGTGTTCGACGTCCGCGCCGGGATGTATGCGGCGCTCGCGCTCAATGTCTCGCCCGTGTTCAGCGTGAGCACCGGTAGCTGGGTGCTCCCGGACGGACCCCTGATGTGCGCGTGGCTCGCGGCGGCCTACTGCGTCCTCCGTGTCGACGATTCGGCCTGGTGGTGGATCGGCGCCGGCGTCGCCACCGGGCTGGCGCTGCTCTCGAAATACCATGGCGTGCTGCTCATGGGCGGAATTTTTTTCTACTTGCTCATTGCGGCGCGCCAATGGCTGGCTCGTCCATGGCCGTACATCGCGGCGCTGATCGCGCTGGCGATGTTCACGCCGGTCATCGTGTGGAACGCCGAGCATCAGTGGATTTCGTTTGCTTTTCAACTTGGCCGCAACGCCGAGTCACACGCGCCGCGACTGTTGGCGCTCGCACAGAACATTGGTGGTCAGGTCGCGCTCGTCACACCGTGGGTCTGGGTGCCGCTCATTATCTCCGCCTGGCATGAGCGTCGATTGTCGCTACTCTGCGCGATCCTCGGCATCATCCCGATCGCGCTGTTTACACTCGCGTCGCTCGGCGGCAATCCGGGGCAGCCACATTGGCCAGCGCCCGGGTATCTCATGCTGTTTCCGTTTCTCGGCCACGCCGCGTCAAAGTATCCGCTGCGCACGCGCCACTGGCTCGTCGCGTCGGGATGCATCCTCGCATTCGGCGTGACCGCCGTCGCCGTACTGCAACCGGTCGAGGACCTGATCGACTGGCGCGGCATCGATGCGGGCGGCGAGGCGTTCGTCGCGGCGCCGAGTTGGATACAGGCGGGCAAGGCGTCGTGGGCGCTCGGCCCCGATGTACCGGTCGTCTGTCTGTGCACTGCGCCGCACCAGTTCGCCTTCACTCGCGATCAGCGGGACTTTGTCGGACACGATGCGATCATCGTGATGCGGCCGAAGACCGCGGCGCAGATGCTGCCGCGGTATCAGCCCTATTTCGCGTCGATCACAGCGCTACGCGAGGTGCCCATGCACGGGTCGCTGACGGTCGATCTGTATCTGGCGAAGAATTTTCAGAGACTGTTCCCGAGGTGAAAGAGATAGGTGACTTTCACGAAGAAACTATCAGCGGTGCGCGTCAGCCCGGTGAAATTGAACGCCCAGGGCTCGGTGTAGGCGCCGCCGTAGCCGAGAAAGAACACGGTGCCGGGCGTGGGCTGATAGGAGAACAGGAAATTGCTGGTCACGCTGTTGGACACATAGCGCAGCGCTGGCGCATACACGCCGGTCGTCGGATCGCGGATCACGATCGGGTCATTCGTGCGCCCGTCGTCCCGCAGGTTCGCCTGCCACGCCGAGTTGTACTGCCCGATGAAGCGAATGTAGATGGGCCGCGAGAGCTGGTAGGCCATCTCCAGGTACGGCACGCGCTGCACATAGACCTGCGTATTATCCGATCGTCGGACGTATTGATTCTGCGCGTAGATGAGCGAGATGCGTGCGCGATCGTTCGGCCGCCAGTCGATGGTCGAGTTGACGAAGAAGATCCAGGCGGACGACCACTCGTAGAAGTTGTCGTCGAACCCCGAGAGGATCTGGACGGACGCGTCGAAGTGCTTCCAGTTCGGCGTCGCGAATCCCGTGATGATGTCGAGGTTCGGCAGATTGCCCGTCGCCTTGCCCGCATTGTACGGCACGGTGTCGTGGCCCGCGACGTAGTAGTAGTTCGCGTAGAGCGTCGGGTCGTAGCCGTACGTCTCGACGAAGACATTCCCGTAGAGCTGCCACCCCCCGCGCAGCGCGACGGTGTTGCTGAAGTGCCAGCGCACGTCCTCGCCACGGTGTAACGCTTCAAAATGGTTGTATACCCATGTCGTGACCTGGGCGAAGTCGAACGTGTAGCTCTGAAAGAGCCCGTCGGGTTTCCCGTAGAAGATCAGGGCATTGTCGAATGTCGTGTTGACGACGCCGGCGCGCGAGATGAACCCGTCCTGATCGACGAAGTGCGGATCGATGCCGTTGATCGCCCACGTGAGCCGCAGGTGGTGGCCGTTGCGCTCGAACAGCGCGTTCCACAAGCCGCCCAGTCCGCGGACCGAGTCGGAGTGGGTCGAGCTCATCACGGCTTGGAGGCGGAGATCGTAGATGCCCCCGAACACGGTGCGCGTATCGATCCCGCCGACGTGATTGTACAGCGAGCCGTCTTCGCGATCGGCGCCGAGGAGGCCGACGGTGGTCCCGAATCCGATTTCCCGGCGGGCACGCAGGATGTTGATGTACGGATGATCCTGTCCGGTCGGCGAGGCACTCGACGCGTCGAGGGCCGACAGGAGGCCGACGCTCGCGCCGGCGAGCTCGCCGCTGACCTTGGCCGCACCGTCCGGCTGAACGATGCGACGCGTGTACACCAGGGCTGACGGCGTATCGAACTGCTCGAGGCCATCGAGGAAAAACGGGCGCTTCTCCGGAAAGAACAACGCGACGCGTGGATCGTACGACAGCTGCGGAACGTCCGACTCGACTTGCGAGAAGTCGGGACGCACGGTCCCATCGAGTGTCAAATTGTCAGTAATTCCCCAGCGAACATTGCCGCCGGGGTGGAGCGGCTGGACGCCGTATTTCCAACCGTTTGGTCCGGGATTGCCATTGGTCGTCGAGGTGAGCTCCGGGTTGACGTCGAGCACCATCCCGCGACTCAGGTCGGTCAATCCCTCGAGCGTTCCCGATTGCGCGAGAAACGATGCGGCGGCGATGTGGGCGGGCGCCCACGTGTCCTGAAAGCCGGAATGTTGGACTTGGCGCACGATGTTCAGGCGCCATTGTTGTTCACCGGATGTGAACCGGATGCTGGCAAACGGGATCTTGACCTCGACCTCGTAGCCGAAATCGGTCAGGTGGCCTCGCGACTCCCACGTGTAATCGGTCGAGAAGTCCACCGTGTCGCGCGAGCTTGCCGCGGCACCGAGACCCGAACCGCGGCTCTGCATACCCTCACTCAGGATGCCATCGGCCTGTACGCCGAGCGGATTCACACCGAAGACATATGCCGTCCGGTGGTCGTGTGAGGTGTCGAGAATGATCTGGACGTAGTCGTCGGCTGCGATCTTGTCTCGGTCCGCGAGTGTCGCGTGCACGGGCCCGTGCGCCTCGTACGCCCGAATGCCGAAGTAGATCGCGCGCTTCGAGTAGAAGACCAGCACGACGGTCGAGTCGACGGCCGGAAGACCATCCACTGGAAGGAATTGCGAGAATCCCCTGAGGCGCGCTGCCTGACCCCACGCGGGTTCGTCGAGCACACCATCGACGGTGATTTCCGCATCGACGCGCGGTGGGCGCACCGTGACTTGACCCGCCCGTCCGTCATAGATGGGCGCGGGATCACCGTGCAAAATCGAAAGCAGCGAAATGATAGACGTGATCACGCGACAGTATGGGCGAGATGCAAGGTGAGGAACAGGGACCGATGTATACTGACTGAATACTAGAGTCCGGTCACGTTAATCATTTGCTTCAAACAATTTATTGTCGCGATGTCCTATTATTGACAGTTCTTCCACGGTGCGTTATTGGATCCCTGACTTTATTGAGAGGAGGATTGGAGTGAGACGATTAATAGTGAGATCGCTCGGGCTCCTGGGTCTGTTGGTGGCAGGTGGGACGGCGGCGTCGGCTCAGGAACCGGTAGCACGTCTGATCGGTCGCGTGACCGATGCGTCGGACAAAATACCGATCCCCGCCGCGCAGATAACGGTGACGGGCACCACGATCGGCGCGCTGACGAACGACAGCGGTGTCTTTGCGCTGCGCCTGCCGAGCGACGCGAAAAGTTTGACGGTTCGCCGCATCGGCTATCGCCAGACGACGGTGACGCTGACTGCCGGACAGACAGAGATCGCCATTACGCTCGAAAAGGACGTTTTGAAGCTCGAGCAACAGGTGATTACGGGTGTCGCGACCACCGTGTCGTCGCGGAACGCGGCGAATGACGTCGCCGTCGTGACCTCGGCCCAGGTGAACGAAGTGCCGGCGCCGACGGTCGAAAACGCGATACAAGGCAAGGTGGCCGGCGCGATCATTTCGTCGAACAACGGCGGCGCACCGGGCGGAGGCCTCCAGGTCCAGATTCGCGGGATCACGTCGATCAACGCGAACGCGGAGCCGCTCTACGTCGTCGACGGCGTGATCGTCAACAACGAGACGATCAATAACGGCATCAACGCCATCAACAACTCCGGTGGCGGCATGAACTCGACCGGGCAGCAAGTCGCCAACGCGCCCAGCTTCGAGGACAGTGGTGTCAACCGCATCGCCGACATCAACCCGAGTGACATCGAGTCGATCGAAGTGCTCAAAGGCGCCTCGGCGTCCGCGATCTACGGATCGAAGGCGTCGGCCGGCGTGGTGATCATCACGACCAAGAAGGGGAAAGCCGGAAAGGCGGCCTGGAACGCCACGACGCGCCTCGGGCACTTCGAGGACGCGAAGACCCTGCCGCTCCGTACGTTCCCGACGCTCGCCAGCGCCCAGAACTGGTACTGGCAGGATGATCCGGCGGCGCAGCAGACCTACGGCTCGACAGGGCGCGCCGCGTCCGATGCGTTCATCAAGTCGGTGTACGCCGGGCCGCAGGATTACCAGAGCCAGCTGTTCGGGAATAACCAAGCGTCGTACGAAGGCGACGTGAGCGTCTCGGGCACGCAGAACGCCACGACGTACTACCTGTCCGGCACCAGCAAATACGACAACGGCATCGAGAACAACACCGGGTACAACAAGCAGTCGATCCGGTCGAACATCACCCAGGACTTCACGTCGAACTTCAAGGTCTCGGCGAACCTGAGTTATGTGCACGACAACACGCGCCGCGGCATCACGGGCAACGACAACATCGGCATCAGCCCGTACAACGTGTTCTCGACCACGCCGCAGTTCATCAACTTCAAGGAGGCGTCGAACGGCGCCTTTCCCAACAACCCGTTCGGCAATGCGAACCCCCTCGCCGATGCCGCGCTGATCGCCACGCCGGAACAGGTGAGCCGGTTTATCGGCGGCGGCACCATCGATTGGACGGTCTTCGAGCAAGAGCACCAGTCACTCAAGTTCACCGTGATCGGCGGCGCCGACCTCACGAGCTTGAGCGACCTGCTCTACGCACCGCCAACGCTCCAGGTCGAGCAGCTCGAGCCGAGTGGCCTGCCGGGCACGTCGGTCTCGAACACCGCGACGACGAACTACTTCAACTACTCGTTCAACCTGAGCCACCACTACACGGGGCTCTCGTGGCTCGACGCGACCACGTCGCTCGGTTACACGCGCGACCGCCGGTCCACGCTCAACCCGGTCACGGTGGGCCAGAACCTCCTCGCCGGCGTGAACTCGCCGACGGTCGGTACGGTGCAAACGAACTTCCTGTATCGCACCGAGCAGCTCGACCAGTCGTTCTACGGACAGGAGCAGCTGCTGCTCCTCGACTCGCACCTCGCCTTGACGGCTGGACTCACGGGCGAGCGGTCGACCGCCGACGGCTTCATCGACCAGTTCTACTACTACCCGCGCTTCTCGGGGTCCTTCCGGGTACCCGAGTTCACCAAGGCGGTGAATGAGCTCAAGTTCCGCGTCGCCTACGGTCAGTCGGGCAACCTGCCGACCTACGGCGCGAAGTACACCCCGTTCATTCCGACGCAGGAAGGTGGGCTCAACGGTCTTGGCGCCAACTCCCTGCACGGGGATCCGAACCTCCGGCCGGAAGCCGAGACCGAGATCGAGACCGGCTTCGACCTGACGGTGCTCGATTCGCGCGCCCAGCTGTCGGCCACAGTCTATCAGAAGCGTCTGTCCGACCTGCTTCTGCTGTCCCCGGTGGCGCCGTCGCTCGGATACAACCAGGCGTGGTACAACGGTGGCGAGTTCACCAACCAGGGCCTGGAAGTCTCGTTGACGATGACGCCGGTCCAGTTGCGGAAGGGCATCAGCTGGGTGTCGACCAGCACGTTCTACCGGAACTACAGCGTCGTCAACTCGCTGCCGACGACGCCCGGACCCATCGGCAACACGTATGGATTCGGCGAAGGATTCATGGCGGTCGGTCGGTCGGTGTCGGAGCTCGTCAACGCGGCCGACATCGGGCCCAATGGTCTGCCGGTGCAGGTCGGCGACTTCCAACCGTCATATCGCGTCAGTTTTGCCAATGAAGTGAACATCGGGCCGGTCCGCTTGTATGGGCTCATCGACTGGAGCCGCGGCGGCAGCACGATCAACCTGACCGACCTGTACTTCGATGGCGCCGGTCTGCAGCTGTGGGGCGATTCGGCGCAGGAATCCCAGCGCTTCGCGCGCTACCTGAAGAACCCGACGGCCTACGTCGAGGACGCCTCGTTCGTGAAGGTGCGGCAACTCGCCGCGAGCTGGACACTCCCGGCTCAATGGTTTGCGTTCGCGCGTGGCCGCATCACGAACGCCAAGCTCTCGGTCACCGCCTACAACGTCTTCAACTGGTACAAGTACGACGGCCTCGATCCCGAGCTCAGTACCAACGGGAACCAAACCGTCACCCGAGGGCAAGAAATCACGAACTATCCACCGGCGCGCAGCTACTTCTTCGGCCTCGACCTGGGATTCTGACCATGAGACGATCACTATCTCTGGCCGTCGCCGCGACCGTTTTCGCCGCGTCGGCGTGCAAGGACAGCAACGTTCCATTCTTCACGGCGCCGACCTCGGTGCCGAACTCACCGGCGGGCATTCAGAACGCCGTCACCGGACTCTTGAGCGGGTCCCGCGGCGATCTGTTCTCCTTTATCGTCGACGCGACGGGATTCGGGCGCGACGGCGCGAACTACACGAACACCGAGCCCCGGTTCATTACCTATGAGCTGGGTCTTCTCCCGATCGATCCCGCGTGGGCGTCGACCTGGGCGAACAGCTACGCGAACATCCTGCAGTCGCACCAGATCATCTCCACGATTCCGAGCGTCGTCCCGGCGTTTACGACCGCCCAAAGCCAGTCGCTCGTCGGGGTGATCCAGACGATCGAAGCGCTGAACTACATGGTCATCCAGGAGGATCACGACTCGGCTGGCATCGCTATCATGCCGGCATTGCCGACGTCAGCGCCGCCAGCCTTCTGCGCCAAGGACGGCTGGAAGTACATCGTTGCACTGCTCGACTCCGCGAACAACGCGCTCCACGCCGCAGGCGCGACGCCGCTCCCCGTCAAGCTTCCGTCGGGGTTCAACGCCGTGAGCGCGACGGCGACCTCGTTCTCCGCGTTCAACCGCGCGCTGGCCGGCAAGGCGGGACTGGAGTACGCCTACGCGATCGCGCGCGGCCCGGGCGGGAGCCCGCCAACGCCGTTGACACCCGGCTCTCCGGACATCGCGGCGCTGACGCGCGCCGACAGCGCGATCCAATCGTCGGCGCTGCTCGACACCCTACACCTCACGCCAAATCCAGCCGGAGGGTTCACGCCCGACAACTGGACCGTGCTGCACAATTTCAGCGCGCAGTCGGGTGACCTGGTCAATCCGGTCAACGCGAACATCGGGACGTACATCGTGCTCACCCCGATTCCGTCGAGTCAGGACACCATCAATGATCTGCGCTGGAAGACGAAGTTCGCGGTCAATCCGCATCTCCCAGTGCAGGACCCCGGGTATTCCATTGCCGCGTCGAATTACATCTACAACATGTACTCGACACCGGGGGCATTCATCCCGATCGTTCGGAACGAAGAGCTCGCGCTCGTTCGCGCCGAGATCCAGATCGGCCTCGGGAATTACAACGCCGCCTGGGCGTATATCAACGAGGTCCGTACGAAGGTCGGCGGCCTCGCGGCGCTCCCGGTCAATGCGACCTACCAGCCGACGCGCGACGCCATGCTCCACGAACAGCAGATCTCGACCGCGTTCGAGGCGAGTGGCGACCGCATGATCGCCGTGCGGATGTACGGGCTCAACACAGTGATTGACCAGATATGGGCCGCGGACACGGCCTTCCATGACCACCACACCGATGTCAACCCCATCCCGTTCGCCGAAGTCGCGGCGCGCGGTGGATCATTTCAGCTGAGCTGCCCGTAACCGACTTACCGCGGCGGCGACGAATCTTCTTTCGTCGCCGCCGTGTCGGCGGCGGTCTCCGGGCCCGTGCCCATCGTACGCTGATAGAGATTCAGCGAGCCGAACGTCAGCTTCGACTTGATCTGCAGCACCGCCCGCGTCGCATCGTCCGAGACCCACACCTCGGCGTGCCCACCCTCGGAAAAAATCCCCGACGTCTTGAAGATCGGCTGGACGACGATCGCGTCGAACGTCCCCGCTGGCACGGTGACCTTTTCCTTGCGGAGGACTTTGAGCACAACCGGGTTGATCTTCGGCCGGAAATACCGGTCGTACGAATAGGTTTGCCCGACCACGAGTGGCTGCGTGCGAACGAAGTACAAAAACGTCGCGTCGTCCAACGGGTTTGAGACCGAGGGCTCGGGCTGCTTCCCTTCCTGCTGCATCGTCTGCGACTCGGGGTAGAACTCGAACCGCCGATGCACGTGATGCCCGCCTTCGTTGACGTCCTGCCAGAACCGGTACGACGTCATCGTCGACGGATCGAACCAACTCTCGGTCGTGTCGTTCACGTGATATAACAACGCGCTCCCCTGCACTGCGAACAAGACGTGCAACACGTCTTTCCCGTGCGCCGTATCGCCGCCGGTCAGTGCCAGCGTCGCGTGACCCACGCGCAGGGAGCCAAATTTCACGTTGTACGTGAAGCGCTCCCCTGCTTTGAACGGGATCGGGTCGGTCTGCGCCGCGACGGTATGAGCCGCAAGCGCGAGACCGGCGATGAGGTGATACCGCACGTCAGGCCAACGCGGGCTCGGGGCGTACTCGGCGACGGAGCGCGAAGCGCCTCCGCGCGAGCGCCAGCCAGATCAACATCACGGCCGTCACCAGAATACTGGAGCGGAGCGCCCACGTCTTCGGGCCATCGAGCACGGCGACGGGCCGCGCCAACTTCTTGCCATCGTATCGCACAATCGGATTCAAAAACATGAGCGTATGGGGTGTCGAGATCACCGTGCGTACATACGGATCACCGGGCTGGATGATATACGATGCCGACTCGACACCGAACGCCCGAGCGAGCAGTCGGCCGCCTTGCCCGATAAAGTCAATGCGCGTAACGGGTCCCTCGCAGGTTACGGTGAGTGTATCACCGCGAACCGCAATCTGTTCCGGATGCGCGTCGCTTCTCGCGTGATGTCCAGCCACCGCATAGGTTCGCCCGGCTTTGAGCGCTTCAACGACGTCGGCGGCTCTCGTGCTCGGCGTCAGAATCTCCGTCCACATCGCGCCAGTCTGCCCGGCGTCCGTGATGTTGTGCGAGTCGTCACTGCCGATGGCCCAGACGGCGTGCCCCGTCGAGAGCGCGACATCCCAGAGCGAGTCCGAGACCACGAAGTGGTTGAGCACTTCGAAGAGCTGATAGTGCGTCAGATAGGCGAGATCGTCTCGCGAATACCCGCCGCGTAGCGCGGGATGCGCGAGCGCGACCAACGACGCGTCGCCGGCGACGCGGTCAATGACGTACTGCTTCTCCGAGCGCGACTGGGGCAGCGGAAAGTCGAACCAGACGACATGTCGCGCGTTGATCCCCAAGAGATGGGTCTTGAGCGCATTGACCCCATGCTCGTAGACGGGCACGAACGACGAATCGGTCCGATGGTGATCGATGTGCAGGTAGTCCGATACGCCCGCGATGTCGTAGCCCAACTTGTTATAGTAGTAGTCGACGATGGCGCTGTCTGTTTGGCGTCCCTCGGTAAGGCCACCCCACGCCCGACCGTGCGCGTGGAAGTTCGCGGTCCGCCAGTGCGCGCCGACGGGGGCATCGGCGTACGGATTGTAATAACCCGTGCCGCTGAACGGAGCTGGTGTCGGAAAGCGATATACGGGACCAATCGCATAGGGCGCGATCGCGACCCCCAGTGGGACCCCGATCGCGATCAGCGCCGCCCATTTCACGAACGCGACTATACGCTGCACCATGGAAAGGTATATTGGCTCCATGACGAGCACACGTGGCGCGGCCATCGTCTACCGTCTCTATGATGTGGGCTTCGAAATCGATCTCAATCGCGCGGCCCAGCTGCTCACCGCGGCGCGCGATGCGGGCGAGCCGTTGCGTGTGCGACCGGTGCGTGGGGAGGCGCAAGCGATTCAGATCGCGAACCCGCCCATCACGGTCGCACTTGGCACGGAGTCGGTGCCGGTTCCCGGTGCCGCGGGTCCCGCGGAGGTCTCGACCAGGATCTTCGACTTCGGCGTCGTCTCCCTGCGGATCACGATCCCCGCCGCCGAGATGACGTGGGCCGAGTTCACGGCCTTTGGCAATGCGGTGGACGTGGGGTTCGATCTGACGCCGATCTTCGACCGCCAGCTGGCGTCGCTGTTGGCCTGCATCGGGCCGGCGGTCGAGCGGCAGGAGGTCAAGAAGGTCACCGAAGACTACGTCGTCTTTCGCATCACGTCGCGCCTGAGCTCGGACACGTGGCGCGATGAGAACATCGTCCCGCTCCTCTTGAATGAACGTCGCGCGTTGTCCGATACCGCGCGCAGTGAATTGTTGCCACACCGATTCTCGTACTACACCGATGACCTGACCATCCTCACGTGGGACAACGCGCTCATCGTCGAGCCGTCGGCGGATGACGCGGACGTCCAGTACATCCTCGAGTTCGCCAACGCGCAACTGCTCGAGCTTCGCGTGTACGACGCGATTCTCGACGCCGAGTTGCCGAAGATGTACGATCGCGTCGCGGTGGCGCGGCCGCGGGGCGCCGGCCTCTTGCGGGGGCGCTACGCGCTCATCCTCGCCGATTTGCAGGCGCTCGTCGCCGATTCGACGGAGTTGGTCGAGCGCGTCGAAAGCGCGCTCAAGGTCACCGACGACGTCTATCTCGCGCGCATCTACACGGCCGCGCTCGAGATCTTCCGTGGACGGGAGTGGCGGGCCGCCATCGACCGCAAGTTGTCGATTATTCGCGAGACGTATGACATGCTGAATGCCGAGTCGCAGGCGGCGCGCTCGGAGGCGTTGGAGCTGCTGATCGTCGTGCTGATCATGCTCGAGATCTTGCTAGCGATTCTGTTGCGCCATTAGCTACCCCGGCGGCAGGTATCTCCGTAGGAAATCTATCACATGCTCCGCCGCCTGCTGGCTCTCGGCCGGCGTGAGGCCATTCGGCGAGCCGGGGTACACGTCCGTCTCGTGCGGCACATTGTACTTCGTCAGCATCGCATCCAATCGCCTGGCTTCGGCGATGGGCACGAACGTGCTCGCCTCGCCACCGACGATGAGTATCGGCGGCAGCTTGCCGGCGTTCGCGGGGTCGCGCACGCGGTACACGCCGAAATAATCGACGACCGCCTTGACGCGTTTGTCGACCTGCGCCCGATGGAGCGCGAGCGCCGCGCCGACGTTGATGCCGACGAGTCCGATCTTCGTCGAGTCGACGCCGGGCGCCGTCCGGAGCTGCGTGATCGCGTCGCCCAGGGAGCGCATCCACTGGCCGAAGTCCGCGCGCTGGTCGCCGACATCCGCGACGATGGTCTTCGTGCGGTCGAAGTACTGCAGGATCTCGATGACATACCCGTGAGCGGCCAGCTTCTTTGCGGCCTCCCTCAGCACCGAGTCCTCGGCCGGCACGCCGCCGGCGCCGTGCAGCAGGATCAGCGCCGGGTGCGGTCCGTGGGACTTGCCGACCGCCTCGAAACGTTCCCAGCTGATCGGCACACTGTCACTGATCACCGTGCCCTTCTCGAACCCCGCCGGTTTCGCTGCCACTGTCTTCGGCGGCTCGGCCTTCGGCGCCTCGGTCTTCGGCGCCTCGGGCTTCTGTGCGACCGCGACCATCGAGTCCACGGTCGCCCGCGAAGCGGGCGCTGTGCCCCAAATCGAATCCGGATTGTCCGAGACGAAAACCCGGGCCTCCAGCATCCACCCGAACACTCTCGGCTTGAACACACCGGCGACGGCGTCGCAGCCGGCTTGGGTATCAATCGCGCTCTCAGGCCCGAAGACAGCCTTCCCGTCTGCCCCTACCTCTGACCACCTCGCGGTGTCGTCCGGCTTGGGCACGCACAAATCCACATGCTGGTGCCATTGCGCGACGCTCAACGGCACGCGCTGATCCAGCACCTCCTCGGTGCTCGCACCGGGAGCCATATACGTGGCGCCGAGCAGCCGATATCCGTTCCTGCCCCGACGATAGATGAGCGCCGCCGGCTTGGCGGGATTGAACCGGACGGCTTCCTCGATCGCGTAGCGCCAATTGAACACGTGAACAATGGCCCTCGTGGCGGTATCGCCGTCACGGAGCTCCCGGTACCCGTCGCGCGCCGCGAGGTCGGGCGTCCCATACTTGCCGATCGCATCGCGAATGGCGACCACCAGCTCGTCGGCGCGCAGCGAATCCGCCGCGCTGGCGGGCCGCCGGTCGGTGGTGAGCAGGTGCGCGGTCTCGCCGATGGCCATGGCCCGGACCGCCGCAACGACCGCCGGATTATCATGGTCGTCGATCGGCGCCGCGTCACTTGGCCGGCAAGCCGCGACTCCCACCATGAGGACCAGAACGTGGCGGCGCATACCCTGTATACGCTACCCGGGCCGCTCAGGTCACAGGCGTGACAGGCCCGCGACCGCGGCGATGAACCGGTCGACCTCCTCCGCGGTCGTGTAGCACGCGCAGCCGGCTCGAACCAGGCCTTCCGGAGCGTGTCCGACCCGGGCGATGACCGTCGAGGCATAGAAGTCCCCGCTCGACGCGAATATCGCCGACTCGGCCAGCCGCTCGGCGACCGTCCGCGGGAGCATATGACGGTATGCGAAGGACAGCGTCGCGGTCCGTGGTCGCCCCGGAGGCGGCCCATAGAGCCTGACACAGGGAAGCGTCTCGAGCCCCCGCCACAGCCTCGCGACGAGCGCTTGGCCCTCGCGATCCAACCGCGTCATCGCGTCCACCAGCCGCTCCCGTCGTGTCGCCCCTGTCTGAGCGAGGGACGCGAGGAAGTCGATAGCGGCCCGCGTACCGACAATGCCCTCGTGGTTGAGGGTTCCGGTCTCGAGCCGCTCGGGTGCTTCGTTTGACGCTGGCTCGAGCCGAGGCACGTCGAGCTGTTGTAGGATCTCCTGTCTGCCAAACAGCAGGCCAACATGGGGACCGTAAAATTTGTAAGCCGAACACGCAAGAAAATCGCAGTCCCATGCTTTGACGTCGATCACTGCGTGAGGCGCATAGTGGACCGCGTCGACAAAAACGAGGGCCCCGGCGCTTCGAGCGAGCCGAGCGATGCCAGCAACGTCGTTGACGGTGCCGAGCGCATTCGATGCCGCACCGATGGCCACCAACCGCGTGCGCGGCGACAGCAGCCGGCCGCACTCGGCCAGATCGAGCTCCCCAGTCGCGGGATCGAACGGAACGACGCGAATCGTGATGCCGCGCTCGCGCTCAATGGCGCGCCAAGGTGCGACATTGCCCTGGTGATCGAGGTCAGTGACGATGACCTCATCGCCGGCCTTCCACCCGCGCCCGAGGGCGCGGGCAACGTGGAACGTGAGCGTGGTCATGTTCGCGCCGAACACGACCTCGGAGGCCGATGCGTTGAGCAGATCCGCCGCCGCCTCGCGCGCCGCATGAATCATCGCGTCGGTCTCTTCGCTCGACGGATAGGCCCAATCGGTGTTGGCGTTGTGATGGTACAGGTAGTCGGTCATGGCCTGACCGACCGCGTGTGGCACTTGGGTTCCACCCGGTCCGTCGAAGTACGCGACTGGCCGACCATTGTGGCACCGCGCGAGCGCGGGGAATTGTTCTCGAATCGACATGATAGGCAGGAGTACTATGACCAGAAGCGCCACGCAACGGCGATCGTGACGAGCTGGGCGCCGATGACGAGGCCGACGCACCCGGGCCACCCGGCCCATCGCCACAGCAGCCCAGGCAGCTCTCCGCCGACGCTCCCGCCGAGGTAATAGAAGGCGACGTACAGGCCGGCCGCCGACGACCGGGTCGCGAGCGGCGCCGCGTGTTGGAGGTAGCTCGTCGACGAGGACTGGCAGACGAAGACTGCCGAGCTGCAGACGGCGAGGCCGATCGCGACGAGGGCGAGATTGTGGGTCAGGGTCAGCGGCATGATGGCCGCCGAGATGAGCAATGCCACGGTCAGCGTCCTTCTCGATCCAAATCGATCAATCCACTGTCCCGCGACTGGAGTCACGAACACACCGACGAGATAGACGACAAAGATGCTGGACAGGAGCGCCGGGCCGAGCGAGAAGGGCGGGTCGGCCAGATAAAAGTTCACGTAGGTGAACGTCGCGACGAGCGAAAATAACACGCTAAATCCCACAGCATACGTGGCCACCAATCGTCGATTACGGAGATGCGGCATGATGGCGAACGGCGCGGTGTGTCGCGTGAAGTGTTGTTCTGTCGGCAACCAGGCCCACGTGACCAGCGCACCGACGACGTTGAGGACGCCGAGGACGACAAATGCCAGGCGCCAGTCGGCGACCGACGTGACCAGCCCGGCAATCACCCGCCCGGAGAATCCGCCGAGCACGTTCCCCGTCACGAGTGCCGCCATCGCGGTTCCGACACCGCGTCCCGCGAATTCCTCGGTCACATAGGCGATCATGACGGCGAATACCGCTGGCATGACCAAGCCTTGCAGAAACCGCCAGACCACGAGCGCAGCCAACGTGTGCGCGGTCGCCGCGAGCATCGTCGGAATGGCGAGCACGAACATCGCGGGCACGATCACGCGCTTCCGGCCGAGGCGATCGGCCGCGAGTCCGACGAACGGGGCGGCCAGCGCGACGGCCGCCGTCGACACGCTCACCGTGAGGCTTGCGCCGGCTTTGCTGACATTGAACTGGTGTTCGAGGGTCGGCAGGAGCGGCTGGGTGGCGTAGAGATCCAGGAACGCGCACATGCCGCTGACTCCGACCGCGAGCCGTTCTTTCATATGGCTCGCATCAGAATATCAAGATCGTCTGGGGTCGTGAGATGATTCACGAAGCAGGCACGGAGCCAGAATCGGCCGTCGAGGATGGTGCTCGACAAGAATGCCTGTCCGCCGTGCTGGATGTCACGCAGCACAGCACGATTGTGCTCGTCGCTGCCTTTGAGCCGGAAGCACACGATACTCAGCGAGGTAGGCTCCCATAACTCGAGATCCGGCCGCGCGCGAACCAACTCGGCGAGCCGCCCGGCCAGCGCGCAGTCGTGTGCGATCCGTTGGGCGTAGCCCTCGACGCCATGGTACCGAAGTGCCATCCATGTCTTGAGCGCACGAAATCCTCTCGTCTGCTGAATCCCATACTCGCTGAGCCACGGCTCGTCGTCGGTGCGCAAATATGGTGGCACGAAGCTGAACGTATCGCGCATCACGCCGGCATCGCGCACCAGGACGAGGCCACTCTCGACGGGCACGGACAACCATTTGTGCGGGTCCACGGCGAGGCTATCGGCCCTCTGGATAGGGCTCAACGCCGTCGCATACGTCTCCGTGAGCACTGCCGGCGCGCCGTACGCCCCATCGACATGGAGCCACACGCCGTGTCGCGCGCAGATGTCCGCGATGTCATCAATCGGGTCGATCGCACCAGTGTTGACGGTCCCCGCGCTCGCGATGACAGCCATCGGGTGATGACCCGCCGCGATGTCCTCCCGGATCATTACGTCGAGATCATCAGGCCTGGCCCGTAGGGCGTTGTCAGACGGCACCACACGCATTGCGTTGCGACCGAGGCCGAGCAACTCGATGGCTTTCGTGTGGCACGAGTGCGCTTCGGCGGTCGCGTACACGCGAAGAGCGACGCGCGGCAACCCGTCCGCGCGGACGTCGTGCCCGATGCGCTGGCAGGCGTGCAGGCGAGCCACCGCGAGCCCGGTGAGCGCGGCGACCGAGCTGCCGCTCACGAGCAACCCCATGGCCCCCGCCGGAAACGCGAGCATCTCGGCGAACCACCGCACGACTTGTCGCTCGACATAGACGGCGGCATGATCCCCGCCGGCGACGCTGGGATTCATCGCGGCGGCGAGCGCGTCGGCGAAAATCCCGATCTCGGTGGGTGGTGAGTTCACCCAGCCGAAGAAGCGTGGATGCCCATTGCCAAATGGGTACGGCGCAATGTCACGAGCAAACGTGTCGAGGATGTCGTCGCTCGATTGACAGGCGGCCGGCAGCGGCGCATGCTGCCAGGCCTCGACGAGCTCCCGTGGAACCGGTTTCCAGACGGGCCCGTCGCCAAGCTGCTCCAAATAGCGGGCAATGAGATCGACGACTTTGGCACCAACGCGGCGCACCTCAGCCGGCGACCAACCTTTACCGTTCATGGCGAAAAAAAGCCTTGCATCCGGCCGTCGAAACGGCGACTCTGTGTAACGATGGAGTCACAGCCAGTCCCCGCCACAGACGGCGCCGCGCCAGCCGCCGACGCTACTCCGGCCACACCTGACCCGCGCCCGCGCGTTCGCCGCACCGAGCGCACGCCGTCGTACGCGCTCGACCTGCTCATCGTGCGCCACGGGCCGGCCGGCGACCGAGACGAGTGGGCAAAAACCGGACAGGACGACGACGCGCGCCCGCTCACCCCGCGCGGCATTCGGGAGATGCGCCGAGCCGCGCGCGGGATGCGGCAGCTCGTGGGCTCGGTTGACGCGATCGGTACGAGTCCGCTCGTACGCGCGAGCGAGACCGCGGCGATCTTGGGTCGGGCGTTCGATGTCTCGCCGGTCGAAGCGCCCGCGATCGGCGATGGCGATCGGCACGGCATTCTGCGTTAGGTGCGAAGCGCCGCGGCGGTGCGCGCGAAAAAGCGCCGTGGCGAGCGCATCACGATCGCCATCGTCGGGCACGAGCCCGACCTGAGTGCGTCGATCTGTTGGCTCCTGACGGGGCGGCCCACGCAACCATGGACCGAGATGAAGAAAGGCGGGGCGTGCCTGCTCTCGTTCACCGGTCGCCCGAAACCGCGCCAGGCGCATCTGCGTTGGCTGCTGACCCGCTCGCAACTGGAACGTATCGCACGCTAATGGAACTCCCGAAGGACTTTCTCGACCAACCCGTCGAGCGGGCCTCACGCATCGTCGCACTCGATCTCCTGCGCGGAGTCGATGCGACACGCTTGCGGCTCATCGATCCCACCGACCTCGAGGCCCTGCACGATTTCCGCGTGGCGGTCCGTCGTCTGCGGAGTTGGACCCGCGCCTTCCGGCCGTACGTGTCGAGTAGCGTCGGCAAGAAAGATCGTCAGCGCCTCCGGCGCGTGGCGGATGCCACGAGCACCGCGCGCGATACGGAAGTCCAGCTCGAGTGGCTCCTCGCGCGCGAGGAGCTGTTAGAGCCAACCGAGCGCGTGGGCGCATCACACCTGCGGCGCCGCCTCGAGCTCAGGAAGTACGACGCGGACGCATCGTTGCACCAGGAGATCGCCCGAGACCTGGCGCGCGCGGTCGACTCGCTCACTCTCTCGCTGCCGGTGTACGCGATTCGCTCTCGTGTCGACGAGCCGCCGCGCATCCACCCGATGTCGGCCGCGCTGGCCGATCTCGTGGCGCGTCACGCCGGTTGCTTGCGCGAGCGCTTGCGTCACGTCCGGTCCGTCGATGACCAGACGCTGGCGCACGATGCGCGGATCGAGGGCAAGCGACTCCGCTATCTCCTCGAGCCGGTCTGCGAGATCATCGAAGGCGCGGACGATGTCATCGCCGACCTCAAGGTGCTGCAGAACGTCATCGGCGAGATGCACGACGCCTACGTGCTCTCGCGCGAAGTCATGGCCGAGGCCGAGACCTCGGCCCCGACCGATGTCGGCCGCCCGGGCATCGTCGCACTCGCCCGCGCGCTCCGCGAGCGCGAGATCGCGGCGTTCGAGGTGCTCGGCCGCGATTGGCTCGAGGGCAGCGATCTCTCTCGCGCCTTCTTCGCCTCGGTCGCGCAGCTGACCGCCCGCCTGGCGGCCCACAAGCCGCGCGACACGGAGATCGAGCGCAAGTATCTTCTCCACGCATTACCGGACCGCGCCCACGACGCGCCGTCCGAGGACATCGAGCAGGGCTATCTCCCGGGCGAGCACCTGGCCGAACGCCTCCGCCGCGTGCGCCAGAATGGCGACGTGCACTGCTACCGCACCGTGAAACTCGGCTCGGGCATCCAGCGCACGGAAATCGAAGAAGAAGCGCCACCGGCCCTCTTCGACGCGATGTGGCCCCTCACCGAGGGCCACCGCATTCACAAGCGCCGCTACGCGATCGCCGACGAGCCGTTCGTCTGGGAAATCGACGAGTTCACCGACCGCGAGCTCGTGCTCGCCGAGGTCGAGCTCTCAGACGCGGCAACCCCCGTCGCCCCACCGGACTGGCTCGCGCCCTACATCGTCCGCGAGGTCACGGGCGAGCCCGAGTACTTGAACATCAATCTCGCGGGATAGCGCAACCTCAGCCGTAGCCGACGGACAACCGCACTCGATATCTTCAACGCTCGTCCTCTTCGGGTGCGGCTGCTCATGAATGTGGATGCCTGGTCGTTGCAGCGCTTCATGGCGTTCGTTTTAGCCGCATCATCGGCCCTCGTATGCCTTGCATTAGGGCGCGCCTACATCTCCGGACGCCGAGCGTACTACGATGCGGTGCGCGAACAGTACATGCCACCGGGAGCCTTTGTCTTCGGTCGGGCGGATTCTCCCATCATGAAGGTTCTCCATGATGCGTTCAATGCGCAGATCCGGCTCAACGTAGCAGCGCGAGGCGTTCAATTGCTGGCCGTGCTCCTGCTCTGTGTGGTGGCGATTGTCGCTTGGAAGTGGTTGAGCCCCACGAGGCTGCCATGACTGCTTGGCGTTTCGCCGAGTCGCGAAGGAGACGTATGAGCTTGACGCTTCGATCGATCACATCGCGGATGCTTCTTCTATTTGGGTGCTTCGGAGCCTATGGAGAAGCGTCCGCACAGGGCTATCCAGTCAAGCCCGTACGAATAGTCGAGCCGTTCGGAGTGGGCGGGGGACCCGACCTGTTGGCCCGCGCCCTCGCTCCGAGGCTTTCTGAGCTTTGGGGCCAACCCGTGACCGTGGAGAACCACCCCGGCGCGGCTGCCACGGCGGGTCCCGCACTGGTCGCGACGTCACCGGCCGACGGCTACACGTTGCTCCTCAACACCAGCGCTCAAGCATACAGTGTCGCGTTCTCGAAGGACCTTCCGTATGACCCGCTGAAGGATTTCATCCCGGTCGCATCGCTTACTTACCAGCCCTACGTGCTCGTCACGGGCAAGTCGGCTGGCATCACCACCGTGCGTGAGCTCATTGCGGCCGCGAAGATCAAGCCGGGTGAGCTCAAATTCGGATCCACCGGGGCGGGCACGGGCACACACCTGGGCATCTTGAGATTCAACCGCGAAGCGGGCATACGCGGAGAGGACGTGCTTCCCCAGCCAACGGACGGGATCGCCGACGTCCTCGCCGCCACGATCGAAGGGCGCACGACCTACATGCTTGCGCCCATCTCCATCACGCTACCGCAAATCCATGACGGCAAGCTGTTCCCGCTAGGCGTCACCACAGCGCGTCGCTCGGCGCTGCTTCCGGACGTGCCGACAATCGCGGAAGCCGGCGTCGCTGGATTCGACTTCCCGATTTGGTATGGGATTTGGGCGCCCGCCGGAACTCCGACCGATGTCGTCGACAAGCTGTCGAAGGATGTCGCGCGCGCGCTCGCTGCACCGGACCTCCTCGCCTGGATCGGGGAGCACGGGGCGAAGCCAATGAGCATGACACGGCCCGAGTTTGCGCGCTTCGTCGAGAGCGAGGCCAAAAGCGCGGTGCGAGTCAAGCCCTGAGCACAGATTGCTGATGCTAGTGTACGACCCGGCTAGGCTCGCGTCGCGCATCGCTTCTGTTGGTAGCTTTGGCCCGCGCAGCGGCGCCAGCCCCAACGCCCTTTTGTACTTTGTCCAGGTCGATCCCGCTCGCCGGGAGCGTGACATGCGACAGGGCGGCCGTCCACTGCGCCTCTAGCTCGGGGAGGGTTACACCGTAGATCTCCGGCGCGGCGCTTGATCCGCGCTGCCACAGTGCTCGAAATGATGCGGTGCCGTGTTCCCGCAGCAGGAACTGAACGAATGAGGCGCTGAACATATACGCGCGGAATCGCGCCATACGGTCGCCGGCCGAGAAAGCGGGACCGGCCAGATCCTCGAATTTTCTGCCGTCGCCATCCCGTCGGGCTTGGGCGGCGATCTCGTCGATCGAGAAGGGCCATTCGTCGGCAGATGCCAAGACTCCCAATCCTTCGCGTTGCCACGTGTCCTGAGGCTGATTGAGCCCCCACAGTGTCATCGAGATGACGTGCTCCAACTCGTGCGCCAGATCCGTCGCCGTGTCTCCAGCGGGCGCAAGCGCGACGAGGAGTTGTGCCTCGGGGAAACTCGCGCCGGTGCCTCGGAGGCCCACGACACGCCAGTATTCCTCAGGCGTGTCGAAGTAGAAGATACGAACATGGTGTGGGTAGACCGTGTCGGCCCCATTCGCCAAGCGCAGGTCCGCAATCCATATGCGATTCGCCTGGGCGCTGAATTGCGCGAAGTGCTTCGCGGCATACGTATTATGCGAAGCGTAGAGCGTCAGATGGTTCGTCGCGACGCTGTCCCAGCTGATGCACGGGTCCGCACGCACGCGCTGGAACCGATCATCGCGCAATGCGAGGGGTCCGACAGTCCAGGGAATGTTGATCTCCCAAACCGTGGGGCCACCGGCATTCGGTGGGCATCTTGTGCGCGCGGAGCAACCGCAAACCATAACCAGCAAGGAGATACCGATGAGCAGTCTCATACCGGCGCTCGCTCACGATTGACCCTGAGGCCAAAATGAACAGACAAGTAGCTGTCGTGCTTTATGTCGTGCTCATGGCGGCCATCATTGTCGGTGTAGATTTCCTGTTCTTCAGGGGTCGGTTCTGGGAACGACTGACCGTGAATATCGGCATTGTCTTGGTATTCGCGGCTTTCTACTTGCGATTCCTGAAGCATCCATGAACCACACGCGACGGCGCGCAAACGCATCGCCGCTACGCGATCACCGACGAGCCATTCGTCTGGGAAATCGACGAGTTCGCCGACCGCGAGCTCGTGCTCGCCGAGGTCGATCTCTCGGACGCGGCAACCCCCGTCGCCCCACCCGACTGGCTCGCGCCCTACATCGTGCGCGAGGTCACAGGAGAACCCGAGTACCTCAACGTCAATCTTGCGGCTGACTCGGGGCGGGGCTATAGCTATCTGCCCGAACCGTGACGGCGGGCTCGGCCGTAAATGCCATCCCAAAGGAGTCGCATGCAGCGCGTATTGATCACGGGTATGTCCGGGACCGGGAAAACTGCGGTGATCCAAGAGCTAGCTGCGCGGGGATATCGGGCGCACGATCTGGACACTCCTGAGTGGTCTGAGTGGATTGACGCTGAAGCCGCAGACACATTGACCCCAAGCCATGGGAAAGACTGGATTTGGCAAGCGGCTCGTGTCAGCGCGTTGTTGTCCGAGTCAGGAGATGGGGAGTTGTTCATCAGCGGCTGCGCTGAGAACATGGGTCAGTTTTTCCCTTTGGTTGATATCGTCATCCTGCTCTCTGCTCCTGTCGCCACGCTCATGGAACGGCTCGAAACGCGGCCGCTCGGCAGCTACGGCCACGTCGCAGAGGAGCGGCGAAAGGTTGCCAACCTC
>Ga0210393_10000758_pt1 | contig 27992 bp, 17 predicted proteins | sample IncBWC27OmetaG_FD_160068 | JGI IMG/M metagenome (GOLD analysis project Ga0210393, IMG submission 160068) | Forest soil microbial communities from Barre Woods Harvard Forest LTER site, Petersham, Massachusetts, United States - Inc-BW-C-27-O ...
GCCGCAAAAGCGACATTTCGTCGGCCTTGCAGTCGCCGCTCGATTACACGTCACTGGCGCTGGTGGCGCGCTGGGACAAGATCGAGCCGGGAAAAGAGCCGGGCAGGAAGCACGTGACTTTCGTGATGCGCCTGGCGCCCGATGCGGGCGTGATCAACGACGCCGACAACAACCATGTTGCGCTGGACTTTGTGGCAATGGCGAAAAGCCCCGAAGGCAAACCCGTGGGTACTCCCATGGGGCAGAAAGTTGACGTTCATCTGACCCCGGAGAGATTGTCGGCGATCCGGCAGCAAGGTGTGGTCTATCGCGACGGGTTCGATCTGGCTCCGGGAGAATATACGATTCGCTTCGTGGTGCGGGACGACCTCAGCGGACGGACAGGTTCGGTGGCGGCGCCTTTGAAAGTTGACTGAATTGGGTGGAGCGCTGAGGGTGCAGCGTGTCAGCGCCGGGAAACCATCTTGAGGCGCATGGACTTGAACGGGGGGGTACGAGTTGTGGTGGCTTGATCTTTTGGGAAGGTTCCGCCTGGCTTCGCTTCGGCGGGACGGGCGAGGCGCCCGTCGCCACATAGCCTTGCCACCTGGGCTTGGGCCGGGCTTAACAGGAGAGAGAGATTCCGATCTGTTTCGCGAACTCCAGGTCGTTGGGAGTGAGCAGAGCTTCGTACCTCTTCGGCGTCACAGCGACCGTGCAGATGCGCGAGATTTCTGCTTCGATCTCTGCATCGACGAGCCGCAACAGCGTATTGATCTGGTCAGAATTGAACATCGCTGTGTCCGGTCACCCATGATCGCGGCGTTTTGTTCTGCTCGCACTTGCAGATCGAGGGTGTACTCCTCACTCTGATTGCAGCTTACGTTTCGGCACAAGCGGGCGCAAGTGACGAAGGTCACGGCGCCACTGTTTATGCCCGCGTATTAGGTGTTGAATCCCGCATGTGAGTTGCCTGGAAACTATTTTAAAAATTCGCGTGGGGGAGCGGGACCTCGGGGCCGGAGCCGGGGCCGGAACCGGGGCTGGAGGAGTGTGTGGGCTGGAATTCGTGGTGGCTTGAGTTTGTGATGGTTTGAGGTTGTGGTGGTTGGATCTTTTGGGAAGCTTCCGCCTCGCTTCGCTTCGGCGGGGGACCCTTCGACTTCGCTCAGGGGCAGGCTCGCGGGGCGCCCGTCGCCCCATGGCTTGGTTGTTCAACGAACCCAGCGGGCGGAGAGGGCACGCACGGGTTGGGCTATCGACTGAAAACGTATCAGCCGCACCTCATCTTTCCCTTTTATGGAAGCCAGCGGCATGAGGCCGCTCTCCATGATTTGGTTCGCGGTCTCGACGGTCATCAGCGCTTCGGCGCAGGGTTTTACTTCGGAAGCGCCGTCATGCTGGTAAATGTGAACGGGGAGACGGTCCAACTCCGCGCGCTGGCCGGGACGCAGGGCCCATCCTGATTCGCTGAAAGATTGCGCCAGCAGCAGCGCGCACACAAACGCGGGATTACCCCACAGGTAGTCCTCGTGTTCGGGCTGGCCGGGTATTTCTTCGAAGGAAAAAGATTCGCTGGGATCGGTTTCCTTGCCGTAGGGAAGACGAAGAAGAAAACGGGGAATGGCGAGGCCCACTGCGTTCGCTTCGGGAAGCGCTCGCAAGGCGGTCCACGCGGATGCACTCTCGCTGCCGGCGGGCGCGGTCCAGTCCCGGGCGTTGGGCGTCGCCGAAAAAGATTTGCCGCCCAGCAGAGCAGGGCTTGCTGCGGCCAGGAACGGGGCGGCAGCGGCGTGGGCAATCTTGGCCAAGCGTCCGAGCAGCTCCGCCTCGGCACGAGTCGCTGCGAAGGTGTAGTTTCCCACAATCGCGGCCCACGGCTCGCCGCCGAAGGAATTTATCGCGTCCCCGGCGAGCAGCCGGTGCGTGGACGTTGAGCGCAGGTCGGAGGATGAATTCAGATCGGCAGCTAATTCATCCTTCGACAAGTCGACGAGATAAAGTTTCAGCATTTCGTCCGTGTCGATTCGACGCACCAGCAGGAAGACTGCTCTCCACGCGGCTTCGAGCGCCTGGAATTCGGGGACATGCAGCAAGGCTCGCATCTGCGCGCCCAGGGCGCGATCGATGAGGCCGAGTATCTCCGATTGTTGCGGGTCGGGGGCGGAGATGAGATGAGGTTCCGTGACTCGCCGCACGAACTTCTGCAAGTCGCTTTCCGCGGGGGCTCGCGTCTGTGCTCTGGCTTCGGTTTGTTCGATCATTTCGTCTAGCAAGCTGCCCAAAACGAATGGCGAAGCTTGCGGAGTCGTTGGCTGCGCGGCTTCGTGAGGCTTGGCTGTGGGGCCGGGCAGACCGAGTTCTGCGGCTGCATCGGCGAACGTGGCTGGGTCTGCCAGGCGAGCCCGCATTTCGCGAAGCTTGCGGAACATGTCGACGCGTTCGAAGAGACGGTCGGGATGGAAATCATCCAGCTCGGAGAACTGTACGGTTGCGAGCTCGTCGTCCCCCAAGCGCAGCTTCAACTCGGGATGGAGGGCAGCCAGCACGTCGTCGAAGTTGTCGCGATCCACCAGAGTCGGTTGGCGGACTGGTAGAGGCTTCTTCGGTCCAGTGCCGCTAAAATCACCCAGCAACAGAACTCGGAACGGCGTCTCGGGGACTGGTCGAGCTGGCGAGGTGTCGCCGTCGACGGCGATTTTGATGTCTCCGAAATTGAATGGCGGCATGGACGTTCTCCTTGGAGAATGCGCTTTCGGCGCATCGATATCGAGCTTCGATTGCTATCTTGCTTCGTTTATCTTGACTTGCTTCTATCGTTCGCTGCGTCGGCTCTCGGCTTTCAGCGACCCGCCAGTCTGTTGCAGCAGCTTGCTCACCAGGGCCGTCCAGCCGGTCTGATGGCTGGCCCCGAGGCCTTGTCCGGTGTCGCCGTGGAAATATTCGTAGAAAAGAACGAGATCGCTCCAGTGGGGATCGGCGCGGAACTTTGGCGCGGCTTCGTTCATGCCGCCGTTAACTGGGCGGTTGCCGTGTTCGTCCCGCAGGAAAATTCCGGTGAGGCGACGCGAGATTTCGGCGGCCACTTCGGAAAGCGTGAGCCGGTGGCCGGAGCCAGAAGGAAACTCGATTTTGAAATCGTCGCCGAAATAGTGGTGAAACTTTTGCAAAGATTCGATGAGCAAGTAGTTCACGGGAAACCACACGGGGCCGCGCCAATTCGAATTGCCGCCGAATAGTCCGGTGGAGGATTCACCGGGCTCGTAGTCTACGCGGTGCTCCTTGCCATCGAAGGAGATGCTGAAGGGATGATCGCGGTGATGCAGCGAGAGGGCACGGATGCCATGGGGCGAGAGAAATTCGTTTTCGTCGAGCATGATGTGCAGCATGCGGCGGAGTTGTGCGGCATCGACGATTGAGAGCAATCTTCTTTCTCCCATTCCGGAGGTCTGCATGCTGGCGACGTTTGCCGTGAGATCCGGGCGGTTTGCGATGAACCACTCCATGCGGCGCTTGAAACCGGGGAGGCGCTGCATGAGGCCGGGCTCCAGGGTTTCGACGGCGAATAACGGGATCAAGCCGACCATGGAACGGATCTTGACGGGAAAATGCCCGCCATCGGGGAACTTCAGCACATCGTAAAAAAATCCGTCGCTCTCGTCCCACAGGCCCCTGCCATCGTGGCCGAGATGATTCATGGCGTAGGCGATGTAGATGAAGTGCTCCCAGAATTTGCTGGCGACGTCTTCGTAGGCGGGATCCTGCGTGGCGAGCTCCATGGCGATGGCCAGCAGGTTCAGCGTGTACATGGCCATCCAGCTGGTGCCGTCGGATTGCTCGATGTGGCCGCCGGTGGGAAGAGGGTCGCTGCGGTTGAAGACTCCGATGTTGTCGAGACCGAGAAAGCCGCCCTGGAAAATGTTCATGCCTTCAGCGTCTTTGCGGTTGACCCACCAGGTGAAATTCAAAAGAAGTTTATGGAAGATGCGGACCAGAAATGCGCGGTCACCGCGGCCGTTGCGCTTTTTGTCGATCTTGTACACGCGCCACGCGGCCCAGGCATGGACCGGAGGATTCACATCTCCGAGGGCCCATTCGTAGGCAGGGAACTGGCCGTTCGGATGCATATACCATTCGCGGAGGATGAGCACGAGTTGCTCTTTGGCGAAATCAGGATCGACCAAGGCCAAGGAGACGCAGTGAAAAGCCAGGTCCCACGCGGCATACCAGGGGTACTCCCACTTGTCGGGCATGGAAATAACGTCGGCATTGTAGAGGTGAGGCCAATCATGATTGCGGCCGGTGGCGCGTTCCGGCGGCGGCGGATTGCCGGGGTCGCCCTCGAGCCACTCTCGGACGACGTAATGATAGAACTGTTTCGACCACAGCAGGCCGGCGAAACCCTGGCGCATCACGTTCCTGGCGTCGAGCGAGAGAGACTTCGGAACAATGGTGGCGTAGAAATCGTCGGCTTCCTGTTTGCGGGTGGCGAAGCGAGTGTCAAAGTTGGTGAAGGCTTGGGCGGGCTGCGGAAGGTCGAGATTCGTTAGGCGCAGCCGGAACGTTACGGATTTTCCTGCAGCAATGTGCAGTGCGTAGTGAGCTGAGGCTTTGGTGCCTGAGCGGTCGGGTGAGACTGATGGTTGGTTTCCGTGGACGATGTAATTGTTGATTGCGTCTTTTTTGTGCAGTCCGCTCTCGGGGGCGTTGAAGATGCGCCGGCGGTTGGTTTCGTTTTCGGTGAATAGAAGTTCTGGGGAACCTTCGCAGTGCAACCAATGTCTCACGCAGCCGGGATGGGTTAGTGCAATTGCTCCGGAAACTTCGCGCAGGTTAGGGCGAGGTGCGGGGTTGCCCCAGGACCAGGTATTGCGGAACCAAACGGTTGGGAGCAGGCGGAGGGGGGCCGATTCGGGGCCGCGGTTCACGACCGTGATCTTGATGAGGATGTCTTCGACATCGGCTTTCGCGTATTCGACGAAAACGTCGAAATATCGGTCTTCGTCGAATACTCCGGTGTCGAGCAACTCGTATTCCGGATCGTTTCTGCCGCGGCGGCGATTTTCTTCCAACAGCTGCGCATACGGAAATGCAGCCTGCGGATATTTGTAGAGATACTTCATGTAGGAATGCGTGGGAGTGCTGTCGAGGTAGAAGTAACATTCTTTTACGTCCTCGCCATGATTGCCTTCTTTTCCGGTGAGGCCGAAGAGTCGTTCTTTGAGGATGGGGTCGCGCTCGTTCCACAGCGCGACGGCGAAGCAAATCAACTGACGGCGATCACAGATGCCGGCGAGGCCATCTTCATTCCAGCGGTAGGTTCGCGAGCGGGCGTGATCGTGGGGGAAATATTCCCAGGCATTGCCGTCGGCGCTGTAGTCTTCGCGGACAGTGCCCCAGGCGCGCTCGCTGAGGTAAGGTCCCCAGCGCTTCCAGTGGCGTTTGCGGTCGCGGTCTTCGGAGAGCCTGATCTCCTCGTTGGTCATAGAGGACGTTGTTGGAGAGTGTTCGAGCTTGCGTCAGAGCGGGTTCAGAGTTTGTTCAGTCCGTCGAGAGCCGCAACTTTGTATGCCTCAGCCAGCGTCGGATAGTTGAAAACTGTGTCGCGGAAATATTCCAGCGTGCCGCCCAGGGACATCGCGGCCTGACCGATGTGCACGATCTCGGCGGCGCGGTCGCCGATCACATGCACGCCCAGGACCTTGAGAGTGTTGGGATCGAAGAGAAGTTTCAGTAAACCCTGGTCATCGCCGAGCATCTGGCCTTTGGCCAACTCGGCGTAGCGCGCCAGTCCGACTTCGTAGGGAATCTTTTCTTTCGTGAGTTGTTCTTCGGTCTGGCCGACCATGGAAATCTCGGGGATCGTATAAATGCCGTAGGGGATGAGGTTAGGAATCATTTTGCCGGGCTTGCCGAACATGTGGCAACTGGCGAGGCGGCCTTGCTCCATGGAGGTGCTGGCGAGCGCGGGGAAGCCGATGACGTCTCCGGCGGCGTAGATGTGGTCCACGCTGGTTTGGAAATTTTCGTTGACCACCATTTTGCCGCGGCCATCGGACTGCAGTCCGGCGGCTTCGATCTCCAACTGATCACTGTTGGCCTGCCGGCCGACGGTGTAGAGAAGCCCCTGCCCGTGGACGTTTTTTCCGCTTTCGAGGCGGGCGAAGACGCGGTCGCGTTCGGCGTCGAAGCCTACGGAAACTACCTTTTCGCCCAGGCGGAAAACGGTTCCGAGCTGACGCAGCTGGAAACCCAGGCTCTCCACAATTTCGCGATCCACGAAGTCGAGCAGGGTTGGGCGCTGATCGAGAAGAGTGACTTTGACTCCCAGGGCGGCGAACATGGAAGCGAATTCGAGCCCGATGATGCCGGCCCCCACAACTACGAGTTCGCGTGGGACCTCCTCCAGACCGTGGACCGCGTCGGAATCGAAGATGCGCTTGCCGTCCATGGGGATATCGACGCTGTGGGCAGGACGTGTGCCGCAGGCAATCATGATGTAATGACCGCGCAGAAGCTGCGATCCATCTTCGCTTTTGACTTCGACGGTGTGGGGGTCGAGGAATCGGGCATTGCCCTCAAAGGTTGTGACCTGGTTGCGTCGAAGCTGGGCGGTAATGACTTCGATTTCGCGTGCCATGACGGCCTGTGCTCGAAACACCAGATCGGACATGGCGACACGATCTTTGAGGACGTAGTTGCGACCGTAGAAACTGCGCTGGCGAAAGCCGCTCAGGTAGAGGACGGCTTCGCGCAAGGTTTTGCTGGGGATGGTTCCGGTGTGCACACAAACGCCGCCGATGGTTTTCTTGCGGTCAATGATGGCGACTTTTTTGCGCAGTTTGGCGGCGCAGATTGCGCTCTTCTGCCCAGCCGGACCGCTGCCGATCACTACCAAGTCGTACTCGTTGACATCCATGAGGCGGGATTTCCTTTGCCATCCCGAAACTCAACGATTGTATCCGCATCTCGCGGACTCGGGGCGCTCGTGAGCAATTTTTCATCGAAGCGTAACTTGATTCCAGTTCTGGAAGCGGAATGGCGGGCGACTCGCCAATAGGATGCTGAATGGGTGTGCAAAGAGACGACGAGAAACGAGCTTTGAGAACAAGCGCCGAGAACAACCGCAACCAGCGCTGCAGGAGCTATGACAATCGTCTTCTCCTGTTAAAATCCACGCGAATGACCTGTGCGGGAGTTGCATACTGCCGGCGCGGCGCATTCGGCGGTGAAGGTAGGGCTGCTTGACGCCCGCCGAACCACTCGCCGACGGCCTCGATAACCTCTCCATCACCGTCGTATAGAGAGGCGTGGCTGATGTCTGACGTGGTGGCGAGACGGATCGTCCCGGCGACAATGCCTTGACCTGCGGAAACGATAATATCAGCCGTATCGAGCGCGGAGTCAGCTATACACTGGCCGGCGCCGTCCAGCGGAGACAAAGGGATCGGTTGCATGCACCACCTCCAAAGTTATTGGTCGAGCATCGAGCTCTATTGAGGCGCGATCCAGAATCGGCCTCGATCCACTAACGCGAGGAAACCGCGGGAAAAGGTCCACATTTTTTTGGTATAAGCCGGGCGGCATGTATTATCGGTCGCTATCGGATGGGAATTGAAAGCGGAAATCTTGGGCGAAGCTGGCTGCTGGTAAACGGGCCTTCGAGGTTACACAGTGACGGGCGCAGTTTCTCCGCAGCACCGCCTCCAAAAGCTTCTGAAGCGGGGATTGAAGCATCATCGGGAGGGTCACATTGAGCTGGCCGAGGCGTGCTATCGCAAGATCCTGAACGTTGACCCGCTGTCTTCCGAGGCCAAGCAGATGTTGCGCTTATTGCAGGGGGCGGGTGCAGGTCAAGGATCGAGCCAGCCGCTCAGTGCAATCTTCAGCGACGGCCGGAAGGCGCGCCCCGAGTCGGCACAAGCTCACCAGCATCTCGGTGAAGCGCAGGAGCGAGCTGGAGATCTGCAAGCTGCCGCGAAATCTTATCAGCGCGCGCTTGCGCTCAAGCCCGATTCTGTGGAGCTGCACTGCCACCTGGCGAGGGCCCTGTATCAAGGTGGGGCGCTGCAACCGGCGGCCGAGTTGTACCGGCGCGCTTTGGTGCTCGATCCGAAAAAGTACGAGATCTATAACGATCTTGGTCTCGCGCTCACCGATCTCGGAAACTTTGCGGCGGCTCTGGAAGTTTTCCGGCGCTCGCTGCTGCTCAATTCGCGGTCTGCCAAGACGATTGCGGGCCTGGGACACCTTTTCGAACGTAAAGGCGATCTCATCTCCGCGACGGAAGCCTACCGCGATGCGATCAAGCTGGACCCCAAGATGCGTGCGGCTTATGTGGATTTGGGATTCGTGCTCTACGGATTGGGAGAGCTGAGCGAAGCCGCGGATTGTTTTGCTCGTTTGCGGGCGATGGAGCCGGACTCCGCCGAGGCGACGGTGAATTTGGGGCTGATCCATCTGTTGCAAGGAAATCTGGCGGCGGGATGGGGCGAATACGAATCGCGCTGGAAGGTTGGAGTTGGCGATGACCGAAAATTGTTGCAGCGCAGGTGGAAAGGCGAACCGCTCGGCGGCGAGCGCATTCTACTTTATGCCGAACAAGGTTTAGGGGACACGATGCAGTTCGTGCGCTATGTTCCGCTGGTCGCCGAGCGAGGCGGAGAAGTGGTGCTGGAAGTTCAGCCGGCATTGCATGGCCTGCTCGCGGGTACTGACGGCGCATCGCGAGTGATTCGCCGCGGTGAGATGCTGCCGGAGTTTACGTGGCAGTGTCCACTGATGAGCCTGCCGTTGGCGCTGGGAACGCAGCTGGATACGATTCCGGCGAGAGTCCCCTACATCGTTCCGGATGCGGCGAGAGTGGAGGCTTGGCGGGAGCGGTTGCAAAAGAATACGCGGCGCGTCGGGCTGGCCTGGGCCGGGAACCCGGGGCATCCTCGCGATCGTTTGCGTTCCATTCCACTCGAATATCTTGTGCCTCTGCTGAACGTCGCGGGCACGACTTTTTACTCATTGCAGTTTGGCGCGGGAAGCGAGCAGGTGAAACAGCTGCCGCCGGCCGTGCGGTTCATCGATCTGGGAGATGAGTTGAAAGACTTTGCCAACGTGGCGGCGATTGTCGCGAATCTCGACCTGGTGATTTCCATCGACAGCGCGGTTGCGCATCTGGCTGGCGCGCTGGGAAAGCCGATATGGATCTTGCTGAACAAAGGCTGCGACTGGCGCTGGTTTTTGGAGCGTGAGGATAGTCCGTGGTATCCGACCTCGCGGCTGTTTCGGCAAACCACTCCCGGGGAATGGGAGGAAGTGGTGAAAAATATCGAGATTGCGCTGCGGCGGCCGGATGAAGCCTAACGCGGCGGCGGACACTGCGCTCACGAGAACGCTATTATGGCGGATCCCAGTGGCCGATGAGACCGATGTTGAATGGGGAGAAACTCAGGTTCCCGGATTGTAACGATCCATAGTCGGGTGGGCTGCCCGGCCTGGGGGCGGGGCCGACGCTGAGGGAACTGGAGAAAGTGAGTGAGATCTGCGTGGTGATGTGAAGCTCGATCTGCGCCTGCAATGCGGCACTTAGCGCGTTGTTTGGAGACAGGTTCAACTGTGGTCCAACGCTACCTTCGATATCGGGCTTGAGCAGGCCCCAATTCCGTTTGAGGTGCAAGTTAATCAGCGAGAACGCCGCCGATCTGGTGAGCTGGTTGTTGGGGTCCGGGGACATTTGCAGGCTGATGCTAGGCTCGTGGAGCAACAAATCGAGTTCCGTATCGTCGGACCCGAACTTGAAGGCATTCAGGTTTCGATAGATGAGGGTGACGGTGTAGGTCGCCGGATTTGTCCCCCTGGGAGCGTTGGCGGTGATACCGGTCGCAACGTCGGCGGCGAGGTGAGCGGAGTCGTCGTCACCCTTCTTGGCAGCAGCGCCTCCTGAGCTTCCGTTTATCGAGATGGGGTCAGGCGCGGTCAACGAGCGAGTCTGCCAGTAATATTTGGACCACAACGCTGGGCTGAGGTTGGCGGGCGCTTGCGTAACGGCACACACACTCATAATGGCGAACTGTTGATCATCGGGCAACATGCGCACGAGACCATCGAAATCTCCGGGGGGCTGGGATTGCAGGGCTCCGATGCCGGCTCGCAAGCGAGGGATGTTAACGCCGCTGGCGCGCGGAGCGAATAGAGAGATCCCGTCGAGACGGCTGGAGCTCTTGATTCGCCACAGCTCGTCGAGCATGTCAGGCATGCTCATGCCGTTCAGAATCTCGCAGGCCTTCTGCCAATCGGGTTGCGAGCTCCAGGTTAGTGAGCGTTGAATCTGTTCGTGTAAATCCTGAAGCTTCGGATCATCGAGAGAACCCATACTGCTACCTCTGCGCGGGAAACGTCTTTCTGCCAGAATCGATTCTCGACTCTTAGAGCGGGCACGATTCTACACCCATCCGAGGCTTCGGAAAGTTGTGAAACGCTTTCGCGGGGCCAGCGGTGTGGTTGTTTCCTGGGTGCTCCTGGAGCTGTCATTTCGTGTTTCATTCGCTTTGTCGCGGGAGCGGGTGATGGGGGTGAAAATTGTTTCACAATTTGACGCGATAGTGGAAATGGAGTACCGTTTGTTGCGCGTTTGGGTGTTCAGGCAAGATTCTGGTTGCAGAGCTTGCTGCTCCCAGGATGGCGCATCGGGCGGCGGCCCCCGGAGCGAAAAAGCCGAAACCAGCGTATAGTATTGGCGTGCTGGATGCCGGAATAGAGATTGCGGCTGAAGTGAAGTCGCTACTTGCGCTCCGCGGGAGGAGTTGAACAGAAGTGGCCCTTCGGTTGCTCCATGGTGGGAGGGTGCAGTGAGAGCCTGATCCTCCCTTTGCAACGTCGGCCCCCTAAGATGCACTATCGATGTAGTTCAAGGATCGTTCTTTTTAAGCGGCCCAAAGTCGCGCGGTTTTAGATCGTAGAAAAAATTCTAATCTGCTCCATCGACCCCAGGATGGAGTTCAGAATGGCGAGTAGAATTTCCCCCCAAGGAGATTTCGCCGAGTTTCATTGTCGCTTTCAAGAGATGGTGGCTTGCAAAACATGGCATCCAATCCCACGAAGATAGGGAAGTACGACGTCGAGGGCGTTATCGGCCGCGGCGGCATGGGCGTGGTGTATAAGGCGGTCGATTCCCAGATCGGCCGTTACGTCGCGATCAAAATGATCACCAGCGACGGAGATGAGAGCCTGATCGCACGCTTCAAATCAGAAGCCCGGTCCACGGGATCGCTGCAGTGTCCGAACATCGTAACTGTCTATGACGTTGGCGAGCAGGACGGCAATCCATACCTGGTGATGCAGTTTCTGGAGGGGCCGAGTCTGGAGTCGATGCTGAAAAAGGGCAGTTCGTTGACCCTTCCGGAGTGCCTGGGAATTGTGATTGACGTTTGCACCGGTCTTGGCTACGCGCACCAGCGGGGAGTGATTCACCGCGACATAAAGCCGGCCAACATCATCGTGCTGCAGGACGGCATCAACGATGGGATGGCGGTGATCGTTGATTTTGGAATTGCGCGGATCGTGGGCGACACTGGGCTCACGAAGGCCAACCAAGTCATCGGCAGCATCTTTTACATGTCCAGCGAGCAGTTGCAGGCCAAGGAGCTTGACAATCGCACGGACGTATATTCGCTCGGTGTAGTTCTATTTCAGTTGCTGACTGGCGCGCTGCCGTTCGAAGCGACCGAAGCGGCTGCCACGTTTCACAAAATCCTGAATGACCCACCGCCTCCGCTCAGCACTTATCTGAAGGAATATCCCGCGGAACTGGATGCGATTATCAGCCGGGTTCTGGCCAAGAAGCGGGAAGATCGCTACGCCACGGCCCAGGATCTGGCATTCGATCTGATGCGGATTCAGGACCAGGTGAAGTCGGAAACCGTGGGCCAACTATTCCGGCGCGCTGAAGTGGCCGTGGATAAAGAAGAGTGGACTCAGGCCCGAGAGCAACTGCAGCAGGCGCTGCGCATCGACCGCCACAATACGCGCGCGCAAAAATTGATGAGCGCGGTGCATGAGCGGTTGCGACTGCAACAGGAAATCGAACGGGCGCGCGCGTTGCGCAGCCAGGCCAATGAAGCTTACATGGACCAGCGCTACGAGGATGCCTTGCACCTGCTCGATCAAGCGGTGGCGCTGGATGCGAAGAACAACGATCTGCTTGCGTTCCGGGACTCGGTTCGAGCGGCCATGGAACGGGCGACCAAGCTGCGCCGGGCACTTCGCCGGGCGGAGGCGGCGCTGCAGGATGGAAACATCGACGAAGCTCAAATCGCGGTGGACGACGCGGTGCAGATTGACCCCAGCGATACGCAGGCCAAGGCGCTCAAGGTAATTGTTTACCAACATGCGGAGGAAAAGTCCCGGCAGCAGCAGTTACGAAAATTACTCGACCAGGCGCGTGATCAAATGGCCGCCCGCGATTTGACTGGAGCCTTTGCCACGCTCAAGACCGCGGAGGCGCTGGACCCGACTTCGAATGAGTTGCAGGCGGTTGTGAAAATGGCGGCAACGGCGCGTGAGCAGGAGAAGCGCCGGTCGGAAGCGGAAGAAATGTGTCGCCAGATTGAGGCCGCGCTGATTCAAGAGGACTACTCGACGGCGGTGGCGCGGGCGGATGAAGGTCTGCTGAAATTTCCTCAGGAACGAAGTCTGATCAAACTGAAAGTGCTGGCCGAAGCGCAACGGGGACGAGTCGAACAGAAGAAGTTTGTTCGAGAACAGTTTGCCGCGGCGAGTGCGTTGGCCGATTCCGGACAAGTGCCAGAGGCTCTGGCGTCGTTGGACCGCGCTCTGCAGAAGGTGCCCGGGAGCAGCGAACTGGAGGCCTTGCGCGCGAGCCTTCGAGAGCGGGTGGCGGCGGAAGAATCGGAGCAGCGAAAGGCCCGGGCGATTGATGCGACTCTGGCAAAAGAGGCGAGGCGAGTTCTGGAGGGGCAGGGAGCGTTGAGTGCGAGGGAGTTTCTCGATTCGCACGCAACTCCCTATGGGGATTCGCCACAGGTGCGGGCGCTTTATGAGGCAGTTCGAGATCGCGAAAAGATCGACTCGCTGAACAGCAGGATTGCCGCCGAACCGAATCCAGCCAAGCGGGTGCAGATCGCCGAGGAAGCAGTACGCGCCAATCCGGATAACCAGGCGATGCGGCAGGTGCTGGCGGACGCGGAGCGCGTTCGGGCGCAAATCAGTGCGGCCATTGAGCGAGCCCGAGGCTTCGAACTGGCCAAGCGCTATTCGGAGGCGATTCAGGAATGGCGGCAGCTGAGCACCGCGCACCCGCAAATTCCGGAATTTGAAGCGCAGATCAAACGGCTCTCGGCTGTCGCTGGACAAGAGAAGCCCGGACAAGCGAAGCCGGGGCAAGGGAAGAAACCGGCGCCAATCCCGGCGGCGAAAGCTCCTGCACCTTCCATGCCGCCGGAGGTTAAGACAGGCGCGACCATGGCGCCCACTGCGAGTCTCTCGGCTACGCGGGTGCTGGGCTCACGAAACTTGCGAGACACCGCCGCGACGGCGAAGACGCCAACTTCGGCGACCTCGGAGACTGCCGCACCCTTGCCAGAGAAATCGACTGCATCACCGGCAACTTCGGGCGGGACGCAGCGAGGATTTTCTGCGACTGATTTTCTGCGACAGGTGGCGACCTTCGTCGAGGGGAACAAGAAATACTTAGTGATTGCCGGTGGCGCGGTGGTGGTTGTGTTTGTGCTGGCCGCGGCTTACCTTTTGCTTAGCGGTGGCAAGAAAACTGCCGGGGATAAATCAGTTGTGCCCATCCAGGTTCACATCGTCACGAATCCGAGCGATGCTGTCGTGACCAGCGGTTCTCAGGCGCTTGAGAACGGAACAGTTTCGCTGGTTCCTGGCAGTAGCGTGACAGTCGAGGTCTCTCGACTCGGGTACAAAACGAAGTCAGTGGAGTTGCGGCAGGCGTCTGACGGGAATGTCGCGCTCGATCCTGAGCCGATACACCTGTCGATACAAACGTCGGAAAAAAGTGGAACCGTGGAGCTGGATGCGAAGAAGATCGCCGACCTTGCCGACGGCAACATGGACGGATATGACTTTGTACCCGATGGTTATAGTCACGAGTTAACTGTGTCGGAACAGGGCAAGCCGCTGTTTGCGGTTCAGTTGCAGGCCGTGCCCGGCGCGCTTCCCCAGGTGGATGCTTTCGACGCGAAGGGTCTGTTCCTGATCACCAGCCTGGGCAACAGGGCCAAGTTATATGCTGGAAACCAGCTGAAAAATGTTCGACTCGGCGATCAGAGCATCGCGGGCAGTCCCTCAGGGGCGGATTTGAGCCTGAGTGAACAGAACCGCGAAGTTAAGTTCGGCGAAGGCAGCGGGCAGGGAAGCGTGGCGATTCAAAACTCCAATGCGCCTACGCTAGCCGTGTATTCAACCAATTTGGGCGGGCAAGTTCAGATCACATCGAATGTTGCAGGAGCAACGCTCACGGTCAACGGCACGCAGGTGAAACCTCAGGGAGGTGGCTGGCTGGTAAAGAGGCAGCCGGGCGCGTATACCTTCGACCTGTCTGCCGAAGGATACGAATCGCAAAAGTGGACAATGACGTTGTTGAGCCGGCAGGTTCTTCCGAACAAGAACATCAATCTCAAGCCCAAGGCCCAGGCGAAAGCTGGAGTGATGGCTTCGCTTGTGATTGCCGGAGGAACTCCTGACGCCCAGGTAGACATTGATGGCACACGCGTGGGAAAACTGGACGCAACCGGCGGTCTGGAATTGCCCAACGCACTCACAGAAGGACAGCACAAGATAGGGTTAACCAAGCAGGGCTACGAGCCCCGCGAGATTCCGAGTGTGGCGAAGCTGCCGGAATTTCGACTGACGGATGCCAAGCTTGCCCCGTGGGCAAAGCTGACGTTCCAAACCACGATTGCGAACGTTACGGTGAAATACCAGCGATCGGGTGATTCGCAGGTGCGCCAAGCGACTGGTTCGGACAAGCTGACACTGCAACCCGGCCAGTACGATTTCACGGCCGAGGCGCCCGGCTATCAGAAGTACGAAACCAAGGTGAACTTGCCTTCCGGTTTCGACGGGAGCATTCCACTTAAACTCAACTCCGTCCCCGACTACCAATATCAGGATCCGGCTCAGATCACACACGACGGCCCGGAGTGGCTCAAGGCGAAGGACTCTCACGCATTTGTACATTTGAAGCCTGGGTTCCTGCACGAGACGCTGATTTTTGCCAAACCGGGGAGGAATTTCTTGGGGGCTAACAAGAAGGTCGAGTGGAGAATCGAGGCTGCGGACAATTCAGCGCGCGTGGAATATGTTCTGGACGGACAGAAACTGCAGCGCAGGTTTGTCGTCGGGGAGGCAGCGTCCGATGCGAAAGAACCCACTAAAGTCGATGTTGCGGCATCGACTCAGCCGACCTCGCTTTCAGTGTACATTCAGGTGGATGGATCGCATGTGCGGATCAGCAATGACAAGGGCGACATTCTTGACGATTACGTGGTGCCGCAGAAGGTCAATTTCTCGGGCGTTAGAATCAGCATCAAGACAGATTCTCAGTTCGTCATCCGGGATAAATAGCGATGCGGCGAGCGCGTGGCTGTGACGACGAACGAAGGTTGTGAGCAAGCGCATGTCTATGAATCGAAGGGTTCTAACTGACGGGGAGACGGCCGTTCTCACGATAATCCAGGAAGGGTACGGGGCGCACAACACCGTCGATAAGGTGTTCTTCTCGCCCGCCGATGAAGCCGTTATGTTTGTCAGGTTGTTGAATGGTATGTCTGTAGTGATGGCGAACCTTTCGGATCTTGCAGCGCGGCGTGCAGATGGCACCATTTCGAGCGATGACGAAATGAAGAAGACGTTGCGACTAAAAGTGTGATCCACCTCTAAGTCCCTTGGTCGCTGGACACGACCTCGGCGGCCAAAGCCGCGCTAAGAACAATACCTTCATCGCAGTGCTGGAAGCGCTGTGGCACCCAAAGCTAATCAGTCTCCTAATGGCACGCTACCCAAAACCGGGTAGTCGCTTAGTTGGGAAAAAGTCGTGATAAACTTTCGCACCGTGGAGCCACCTTCAGTTGCGCCAATCCCTCCTTCGTGTTCCGAGTGCGCCACCAAGACGCAGGCGGCTGGGGGCAGTGCGCCGCCGACACAATCTGCGTCGCGCATGTGGAGGTCGAGCAGCGGGAACATGCGTCTCGATACGCCGAACACCAGCATCATCACCCTCCCGGGCAGCCAGAAAACGATCATGCTTGACCACCTGAAGAAAGAGGCTATGGTCATGCCGATGCCGCCTGCATCCTCCGCACCTTCAGCACCGGGAATGCCGAAGATGCCCGGGATGCCGAAGCTTCCGGCGCTGCAGGTGCAGGATCTGGGCAAGAGCGTGATCGAAGGACATGAAGTGGAGGGCAAGCGCTACACCTTTTCGCCGCCGCCGGCGCCACAGGCTCCTCAAGCGCCGCAGGCCCCAAAGGCGCCACAAATGCCGCAGATGCCGAAGCTCCCGCAATTGCCCAAGGGGGTGAAGCTGCCGGCGTTGCCGAAGATGCCGAAGCCGCCGCAGTTACCAAAGCCGCCACAGCCCACCGTGACCGAGGTTTGGACCAGCGTAAAACTAAAGACTCCGGTGCTGACAAAAGTCACGACCGCCGCAGGAGAGCAGACCACGTACTGCAAGCCCACTTCGACGGCAGAACCCCATCCCTCACTGTTCGAGATCCCGCCGGGATACAAACTAAAGCCGCCGCCTGAACCTAAGCTAAAGATGCCCTCGGTACCGAAGCCAACGATGCCATCTGAACCTAAGCTAAAGACCTGACGGCCTCGTCCCCCATCGCAAAGGACGCGAACGCAGTCTGGATCATGGTTAGCGCGGGGGTTAGCGCGAGGACGGGCGTCGCGCTATGTCGTCAGGGCCAGATTCAGGATGTATTGGGGCATAACCCAATTGTGAAGATAGTTGAAAGGCCAGGGAGCGTCTAACGTAGTGCGGCGCGGGAAGTTCCACTCGTTTACCCAACTATCCATTCCGAGGAACTCGAAGCCAGCTGACGGTCCGCCGGTCTGGCCACTCAGGTATTGTTTGCGGACGGCGTTGCCGGGCCGGGTCAGGGGCATGGCTTGCGCGGGATCGATGCCGTACACCGCCTCGACATTGAGAACGGGTGCAACCGCAGAAATGAATACGTTAAAGTCCGACACTCCGCTGCTGAAGGTGAACGCTTCCACATGATCGGAAGAGAAGGCATCGCCGGTAAGCGACGCCAACTGGGTTAAAACTTCCTTCACGAATGGCCCATCCTTGGCAAAAGGTCCCAATTCATTTCCGCGGGCGCGAACGATGTATAGGAACGCCATGTCGTCGCCGGCCGCCAGGGTCTGTGCGCCCCAGCGGTTGATGACGTGTTTGAGCAAGACAAAGTTGACAAATGGCGGAGACAACGGATTGCTCCATCCCAAAGGATCCAAATTTCGCCGGGCTTGATCGAATCCCTGGGTGATGCAGATGATGACGCGGTCGGGTGTGGTGGTCGGGGGCAGGAGCAAGATCACTGCTCGTTCCTGGCTGCCTTTTCTTGCGGCAAAAATTCCCAGGCGGCCTCTGGAGGTGCCGGTGCTGGAAAATGTCAGCCGGTTGTTGAGGATGCCGCGGCGAAACGAATGCGGATTCACCACCGCGATCGCCGGGAGAGTCTGCAAGACCAAGTTATTGGGGCCGTCCATACCCAGAATCTCATGATTGATTGCCCGGACCGTGATTTCGGTACTTGTTGGATCAGTCATCGAACTCTGCTCCGAAGTTGAAGCAACGGATTATAGCGCGTCATCGCGTTCCCGTCGCAGCCAGTTGCCAATCGAGAGACGGGCGCGAGGGGTGATTTCCTTGACAATAGGGAGCGAGTCGCCTAGCATCGCTGGCCAGACGGGAAACGTTGCCGCGAGACACAGATTCGTGTCAGGCAGCGAAGCGTAACTCACAGCAGTAAACCCCCCTAGTACCAGGTGAAGCGGCATGAAGTTGCTGTCGAGAGTAGTGTGGGCGGAAGGAATGTATCTGGCGCCACAGCATTTTCAGGCGCAGAACCGTTACTTTGAGGAAGCCGTCCACTTTGCCACGGGCTGCCTTTGGAAGGACGCGTATGGACTCGCGGCCTGCCAACTCGACCCTGATGCGCTGCGCAACGGGACGGTAAGCCTGCTGCACGCGCGCGGGATGTTTCAGGACGGCCTGCCTTTTGACATTCCTGAGTGTGATCCTCGTCCCGATCCGCGCAACATCGTCGAGCAATTTCTCCCCGCCACCGATAGCCTGACGGTTGCCCTGGCGGTGCCGCGCTGGGTTCAGGGTCAGCAGAATTGCGACCTGGAACCGGTCCCCACCGGCAGCGCCCGGTATACCAGCACGGTCGAAATGGTGCACGACGAGAACACAGGGCTGGATGCCAAGCCGGTGCAAATGGGACGCAAGAATATCCGGCTGGTGGTGCTGCCGACGGGGGATGAAAATCTGCTGACCATCCCCATTGCCCGTGTGATGCGGGATCAGTCGGGTCACTTTGTCTACGATCCCACACATGTTTCGCCTTGCCTGCGCCTGAGTTCGAGCGAGCGGCTGGCTTCGATGCTGCAGCGGCTGGTCGAGATTCTGGAAGAGAAAAGCGCGGTGGTCACGGCCGAGCAGCAGACCGGCGGAACATTTCAGACTGGGATGTCAGCGCGGCAGGTTGCCCAATTCTGGTTTCTGCACGCCATTAACTCCAGCCTGACTCCCCTGCGGCATATTCTGCTGGCCAAGCACCGGCATCCCGAGGAAATGTTTCGGGAAATGTCGCGGCTCGCCGGGGCGCTGTGCACGTTCAGTCTGGACAGCAGTCCCCGATCGCTGCCGGCGTACGACCACTATGATCCCGGGCCGGGATTCACCTATCTCGAAGACCATATTGTTCGTCACCTTGAGATCATTGTTCCGTCTCAGGCGGTGGTGATTCCGCTGAAAGCTGCGGCGCGTTACTTTTACGAAGGTGAGATCCGGGATCAGCGTTGTCTGGGCCGTTCCCGCTGGATACTGGGGTTGCGATCGCCGGTGGGGGAAGCGGACGTCATCTCGAAAACATTGCAGCTGGTGAAAGTGTGTTCCCAGCAATTTGTTTCGGAGTTGGTGAAACGGGCTCTGCCCGGTCTGACACTAACCCATATGCAGGTTCCGCCGTCCGCGATATCCGCGAAGGTGGACAGCCAATACTTTGTGGTTAACCGGAGCGGGCCTTGCTGGGAACACATCATGCGGACGCGGAATGTCGGCGTCTACGTGCCGGGGGATCTGCCATCCCCTGAGATCGAACTGGTGGTCTTGCTCGAGAGCTGACATGGGATCCACGCAAATTACGCCGCTCGGAAGTTATCGAGGATCGAGTCCCGCCATGGACCGGCGCGGCTGGAACCTGGCCCTGGGATTTCAGGAAATATTCACAGCCGTGGTGCGATTGCGCTACAACCGGCAGGCGGTGCCGGATGCGGAAGCGTTTCGGGCGCAGATGCGGCAGGCCTTGCGCGTCGCGGAACAGGATGCGCGCAGCCGCGGATGCAGTCCGGAGGATGTGAAGCAGGTTATTTTTGGCGTGGTTGCCTTTCTGGACGAATCGGCGTTGGGTTCCGGCAATCCGGTATTTGCGAACTGGCCGCGCCTGCCCCTGCAGGCGGAACTTTTTGGTCATCAACTGGCCGGAGAAATTTTCTTCCAGGAACTGCAGAAGACGTTGAGCCGAAACGATTCCCAGGAGACAGCCGATCTGCTCGAAGTGTATTACCTCTGTCTGTTGTTGGGTTTCAAGGGACGGTACGCGGCGGGTGGGGACTTGCGGTCGATCATGGGAGCGATCCAGGAGAAGATCCGCCGGGTACGGGGCCCGGTGGGACCGTTATCCCCGCGGGGCGCGATTCCGTCCGATGTGGTGCGCGTGCAATCGGATCGCTGGAGCCGCAGGCTGGGGAAGGTAGCGCTCATCGCCGCGGGGATGGCGGTGGTGCTGTTTGTGGTTTTCAAGATTCTTTTGCTGTCGGGTGCGTCGTCACTTTCCGCCTTGGTGGCGGGACTTCTGAAATAGGGGGTTGGGATGCCGTACTTGGTGACGGCTCTAATACTGCTGATTTATCTGGTGCTGGTTTGGTTCCTCGGCCGGTGGCTGCCGCTGCACGGCTCCGACGTTTGGATACTGCGTGGGGTGCTGGCGTTCCTGGGGTTGGTCGGAGCTGGGGTCGCATTCTGGTATCAGTACCAGGTTAAGCAGGCGAAGGAGAAGGAGGCTGCTGGGGAAGACGACTCCCAACCCGGCGCGGCCGACGATCTGGACGCGCTGGTGCGGGAGGCAGTGCGGCGACTGAAGCATTCGACGTTGGGGCGCGGGACCAACCTCAGCGGCCTTCCGTTGGTGTATGTTCTGGGAGATTCCGGTTCCACTAAAACCACGGTCCTGATTCATTCTGCGCTCGATCCCGAACTGCTGGCGGGGCACGTGTATCGGGATAATGACATCCTGCCCACCTCGACCGCGAACATCTGGTACACACGACAGGCGATTTTTGTCGATCCCGCCGGCGCGATGATGGGACAAGCGGATCAGTGGAGACGTCTGATAAAGCTGCTGCAGCCGGGGCGTTTTTCCGCGGCTCTAGGCAAACGCGCGCAAGCGCCCCGGGCCGCCATCGTGTGCTTCGATTGCGAAAGTTTTCTGCAGCCGGGTGCGAGTGAAACCGCCGTCTCGGCAGCCCGAAGATTGTCGGTGCGGTTGCAGGAAGTTTCCCAGCTGTTGGGGATCAGCTTTCCGGTCTATGTTTTGTTCACCAAGCTGGACCGGATTTCATTCTTCTCCGACTTTGTGCGCGGCATGAGCAAGGACGAAGCCTCCGAGGTGCTGGGAGCGACGCTGCCGCTGCGCTCTTTGAGCGCCGGCGTTTATGCCGACGAAGAGACGCGGCGTCTGACCAAAGCGTTCGACGAGATCTTCTACTCGTTGGCGGAGAGACGAATTGTGCTGCTTCCCCGCGAACACGAAGGGGACAAGCTGCCCGGTATTTACGAGTTTCCGCGGGAATTGCGGAAACTGCGCACCTTGTTGGTGCAGTTTCTGGTGGACCTGGCGCATCCGAGCCACCTGGGAACGAATCCTTTTCTGCGCGGTTTTTACTTTACCGGGGTGCGCCCCGTGGTGGTGGATGATGTGGTGGCAGCGCCGGCAGCTTCGATGGAAGCTGCGGAGGCCGAACCGGGCGGCGGAGCGACACAAATCTTTCGTGGCGTGGGTTCGCAGGTGCAGCAGGCGCCGGTGGCGATGCGCAGCGGAGGCTCACGCAGAGTGCCGCAGTGGGTCTTCCTGACCAGCCTGTTCAACGACGTTCTGGCAAAAGACCGCGTGGCGCTGGCCACCAGCGGATCCAGTTCGCATGTGAATCTGCTGCGCCGCATCGCGCTCGGAAGCGCTGTTTTTGTGGCGTTGCTCTGCGTGACTGGATTCGTGGTTTCGTTCTTGCGCAACCGTGCGCTGGAGACACGAGTGCAGGAGGCGGTTACCGACTTGAGCACGTTGGATACCGGGACCAACCAGGTTGCGGGCTTGGGCGATCTGAAGAAGCTCGATAATTTGCGCAGCGAACTCGTCGATCTTTCCGACTACGAAGAGAATGGACCGCCCTTGAGCCTGCGTTGGGGTTTGTATGAGGGCAATCAGATCTATCCGGACGCCAAACGAGTTTACTTCGAGCGCTTCCGGCGTCTCTTGTTTGCCGAAACGCAAAAGCGAGTGACGGGTAATTTGCAGGCCTTGGCTGGCAAGTCTGCAACGAATGCGCCCAACGATAGCTACCAAAAAAGCTATGACGAGCTGAAGGCGTACCTGATAACGACCGACGCGGCGGATCACGGCTATAGCACACAAGCGTTTCTGACCCCTGTGTTGATGAGCCACTGGGTTGCCGACCGGGAAATCGGACAGGACCGCAAGGATCTGGCGGCGTTGCAGTTCGATTTTTTCGCCACGGAACTGGCCAAAGAGAATCCGTTCCCGACCGGCAACTCCAAGGATCTGATCGATCAAGCTCGCGCGTATCTGAGGCAGTTTTCTGGAATCGACCGCAACTACGCGCAACTCTTGTCCAAGGCCACGCAAAAGGACGGCAGCTTCAACGATCAATACGCAGATTCCGTGGGCATTATCGTGAGCAGTCACAAGGTGAAAGGGGCGTTCACCCGCGGCGGGTTCCTGTTGGTGCAGGATGCTCTGAAGAATCCTGCGAACTACATGGGCGGGGAACCGTGGGTCGTGGGCAAGGACCAGCTCAAGGACATGGACCCGGACGCCATGCGACAAAAGCTGGCAGATCGCTACAATCAGGATTTTGTGACTGAGTGGAATACGGTTTTGAGCACTTCGTCGGTTTCGAGCTACGCATCCAAGGCCGACGCAGACAAGAAGCTGGAAAAACTTACGGGGCCAACCTCGCCTCTACTGGAGTTGTTGTATTTCATTTCGCACAATACGGACCCAGCATCGACGGCATCGGCGGACGTGAAAACGCATTTCGCGCCAGTGCAGACTGTTGAACCGCCGGGACCGGCGGATAAGCTCCCGGATCACTATATTGTTCCGTCGAACAAGGAATATATTGAGGCGTTGGGCAAGCTGCAGTCAGATATTCATGCCCTGGCGCAAAGTCCGGGCGCGCCCGATCCGGCTCAGCTTGCTCAAGCAGGGAACTCGGCAGACGCCGCCTCTCAGGCCGCGACCAAGACCGTCGATTCCGGCCCGGTCGATCAACTGACGAAAAACCAGGATCAGGTACGACGGTTGCTGCAGCAGCCGATCACCTATGTTGAAGCGGTGCTGAGGCAGGTGCCGGGCGAAATCGCCAACACAGGGGGCAAGAGTTACTGCTCCGTTTTCAATCCAGTTGCAAAGAAATATCCGTTCGATCCCAGTTCTACTCAGGATTTGACGATGGATCAGCTTTACGCGGTTCTCGGGCCCACGAGCGACGCGCTGAAAAACTTGAAGGATAGTGTGAAGCCGTTTGCGGTCATGGTGGGTTCTAAATACGTCCCGAATCCGTCGGCGACTGTGAAACCCTCGGCGAATTTTCTGAACTTCTTGAGTCACGTCGTAGCCTTGAGCGACACGTTGTATCCGACCGGATCGCTGCCTCCGAAGTTTTCCTACACTTTGAAACAACTGCCCAGCAACCTCGCGGGAGTTGAAATGAAGATCGGAAGCGAAAAGCTGGCGGGAGATGGCGCGCAGAAAACATTCGTCTGGACTGGCGTGCCTGAGGATGTCCAGGTTACTACCAAGAGTGGAGACGTTCTCGATTCCTTCCCGGCGGATCCGTGGGCCGCGTTCAAATTAGTAGCGCGGGCGCGTCAAATGGGAGGCGGCAAGCTGGAATGGGTGAACGAAAACAATGGAAAGCCCATTATGCTTGCGAACGGGAAACCGAAGTCGTATGACTATCAACTGCAGGTTTCTGGAAACGCGAATCCGTTCTTCGATCTCCAAGGCATGAAGTGTGTCGGTCAAGTGGCAGGCCATTAGCCGACCGAGCTCGTCAAAGTCCTCACCTAGCCGTGTTGCGCGCGCCGACGCCGTCTTCAGGTAGAACTTTTCGCGCCGCCCGGTCCTGACAGGCGCCCGAGAAAGCGATCTTTCCACGAAGGATGAACGGCGCGCACCAGCAGGCACGTGATGTTGTCGTCACTGCCGCCGTTTTTCGCCGCCTCAATCAGTTCGGCGCAGGCCTGCTCGAGTGAATCCTGGTTGACCACTTCCGCCATCTTCTCAACCTTGACAAAGCGCGACATACCATCGCAGCACAGCAACAGCACGTCGCCAGGATTGAACTCATGGTCGGCCAGATCGGGCTCCACGGTGTCGTCTGTGCCCAGGGCGCGCACGATCACGTTCTGCATTTTGGATTCTGAAGCTTCTTCGAGCGTCATCAGGCCGCGCCTGACCTGCTCCATCACCAGGGAGTGATCGTTCGTGAGCTGCACGACGTCATCGTTGCGGATGAGATAAATGCGGCTGTCGCCGACATTGGCGATGGAAAAGAAATTGCCCTCCACCGCGACCGCTACGATTGTGGAACCCATGCCGGCATGATGAAGGTCCTGTGCGCCGGATTCGTGGATGGTCTGGTTCGCCAGCTGAATGGCAGTGGCCAGGGTGACCGCGCGTTGCGAGACTCCCTCGAACCTGGCGCCGTCCACGGGCGCGGAGGTGTGGTCCTGGCGGAAGTAGTCGAGAAGAGTATCCACGGCAATCTTGCTCGCCAGTTCTCCGGCTTGCTGTCCGCCCATGCCATCGCAGACTACAAAAATTCCGTGGCGCAAATCGTATCCGAAATTGTCCTCGTTATTCTTGCGCACGAGACCGATGTCGGTGCTGCCGGCGGCTTGGATCAGTAAACTCATGGCGGACTGCAGGCGCTAAATCCTACCGTACCCTAAGCTCCGGGTAAACAGGGAACGTGAGCGAATCTCGACTTGAAGATGTGGCATGCGAGACTCCCCGAGGGCTAAACGGAAGGACTGAGCCCATGAAACGTTTTCAGGCCAGTCGCCCAAACGCTCTACGCTTTTCCGCTTTCTTGAGGAGAGCCTGCCACTCTTCCTGTAAGTTGCTGCTGGCAAATCCGGCGAACGGTTTCGCGGTTTTCAGAACGGCGGCTGCCTGCTTTCGATTTCCTTCGTCGATCGCGGCTCGCCCTTGTTGTATCACCGAGGAGAGCTGACGATCCGCGGCGGACTTGCGCCGCGAGGTGAAGACCGGGACGATTCGTGCCAGCAAAGAGGATTCAGGCTTACTCTCCGCAGTCTGCAACGTACCAGTGCCGGTGTCGAGGCGATCCAGCACAGCATAGGAGTTTCCCACAGCCTGGAGGGCTGCCAATTCACGGGCGCTTGTTTCTCGCAAGCGTTGCAAGGCGGTCTGAATCGGTGGGGAATCCAGAACCTCCGGCGTTTGCGATTCCAGGAATTTGACCGCTTCCGCAAATTGTTCCTGCGTCGCAAGAAGTTCGACCGTTTGCAACGATGTGTCGATGTTGCGCTCGAACGATTGCAGCCGGTCGCGGGCGTCTTCCAAAAGAAACATAAGGGAAGCTGCCGCGGGATCATGGCTGACCGGCGTGAGCAATTCCACCACCTCGCGGTAGGATGCACGGGTCATCAAATCCTGGGCCTGTCGGAGCAATCCGCGGAGTTGGTTCGTCTTGAGGTGCTGATCGGCTTCCTGACGCGCGAAGTTCATCAACTCCGCGATTTCGGGTGAAGAAATCCCTTCCTTCTGGCAGGATTCGAGAAGGCGCAAGGCTTCGACGTATCTCCCGCTGTTTAACGCCTCGTGGGCACGCGTCAAATAGTGCGTCCGGGATTGTTCCAGACTGCGCTCTGACATGTGCCCGAGAATGTTGGCTTGTAGAGCCAGGAGGCGCTCGTTTCCCGGGGCCTGATGAAGTTCCTCGCGCACCAGTTGCAAAGCTTCGTCCGGCGACGAGTCGATCAGATTGCGGCAACGCAGCACCACTTCGTCCACGCGGCGACGGATTTCGGCTTCACGCAGCTTCCGCGCCAGATGCCCTTTGAATTTCATCAGGATGGGCTCGGTGGGCATGCGTTCCAGGGCTTGGTCGACCGTTTGCGCCGCGCGGGTAAGCTCTTCGAAAGTCGATGCCAGCGAAACCTCATTTTGCAGGGGTTCAAGAATGCGGCGGCGTTGTTCCTGCTCGCGGCCGGACTTGGCTGCCGCCTGCAATGTAATCAGTTCGGGATTCGACGGATCGACGCGTTCGACTTCGGCGAGGGCCTCCATTGCTGCGGTAAAGTGACGCGCGCCGATCTCCTTGCGAGCATTCTCCAATAGTTGTTTTGCTTTGGCCTGACGAGCGGCTTCTTCGATCAGACGAGTCAGCGAAACCTGAGCCGCGCGAACCCGCGTATCCTCGGGATCGACTTCGAGCGCTTTCGCGATGACCGCTCCGGCTCCTGCGAGATCCCCGCGGTCGCGAGCGCTATCCGCCTGTCGCAAATATCCCTCTACCAGTTCCCTGCGCCGTTTTTTCTGACGGACCGTTTGGAGCAGCTCCGATAATTCCGCATTCTCGGGATCGAGACCGCAAGCCTCCTGCAGATCGCCGATGGCTTCGTCATAGCGCTTGTCGCCGGCCGCTTCCTCGGATTGCTTGCGAAGCTGGACAATCTGTTCCGCACGTTGCCGCAAGGTCAGGCTATGTTGAACTTGCGCAATCAACTGGCGCGCCCTGGCGTGCTGGCTATCCACTTTCAACAGCTGCAGAAGAACCTCTCTTGCCGAAGCGTATTGATCTGCCTGCACAAGGTGCTCTGCCCGCTCGATCCACTCCGCGACTTGTTCTTTCTTCAATTCGTGAGCTAGCGACGAGACCTCAGCTGCCATCTCGTCGGCGGTGGCATAGCGGTCGTTCGGGTTTTTCGCCAGGGCACGATCCAGAATGCCATCCAGGGCGGCAGGATATTCGGGAAGAAATTGGCCCAGTGGAGGATGTTTGTCAGCCAGAACTTGCTGGGCGATGCTGTGGTCGCCCGTAAACGGAAGCTGCCCGGTCAGCAACTCGAACATCATGACTCCGACTGAAAAAATGTCGGAACGGCCGTCGAAAGGCTCGTTTTTCAGGCGCTCGGGAGCCATGTACTGAATGGTGCCGATCACATGCCCGGTGCGCGTGAGATGGCCGTCGGTTTTTTCTTGCCGGGCGATTCCGAAGTCCAGCAGCTTCACAGTTCCGTCCGGCTGCACAATGACGTTGGCAGGTTTGACATCGCGGTGAATCACATCATTGCGATGGGCGTACCCCAACGCATAGCAGACCTGTTCGACAATCTTTAACTTAAAGGCCAGGGGGCGGGACTGGCGGGATTCGATGAGCCGGTCGAGAGGATCGCCCGACAAGTATTCCATCACAATATACGGAAAGCCGCCCTGCTCGCCCAAGTCATAAACGATGACAATGTTGGGATGGTGCAACGCACCGGTCTTGGCGGCCTCGCGATAAAAGCGTTGCAGCATTTCGGGATCGCCGGAGAAGCCTTCAGTGACCGTCTTGATCGCAACCTCGCGGTTCAGTTGACGGTCAAACGCACGATAGACCAGACCCATGCCGCCGCGACCGAGAAGATCGATCACTTCGTACTTTCCGATGCGCTTTATGTTTGTGGCCGTCACGGGAATCAGACGGAACTGCCCGGCCAGGTCATGTTGAACGTATCGCGCAGGAACTTCTTCGCTTCATCGCGCTCTGGCGTCTGAGCATCCGGAGTCGAGTTCAGGTAGAGGATATAGGACTCGGCGGTCCCGTCCGTATCTCCGTCCATGAGACGCCTGCGTGCCAGAGCAAGAATCTTGCTGGGGAGGGACTCGACTTTCTCTTTCACGTCTTTAATCAATGCAATGCGGGCTGCAATTTCGACATCCGTGAGGAACTGGGTCTCGTCGGGGGGGGCACCTGCTTGCTTGACGTTCTTGGTGTCTTCCGGCTTTACGTTCTCCAGCACCACGAACTGCTTCTGCGCTGCGTTCTTGACCGACGGGGTGGTTGCGATGGTGTTGCCATTGGAGTCCACGATGCGGAATCCAACGTCGACCGACGCGCTCAGGTCGATCGTCTTCCGGGTATAGCTATAAGGTTTAACCACATCCGTGAGAGTTGTCTTGGCAATCGAGTCGAGCTTACGATGAGATTCCTCGACCTTCTTCTGCGCCGCATCGACGGCGTCGCTCGCTGCTGAGATGTCTTTCTTCTTGCCGTGCGCCTGGAGTGCGTCCAGAGCCTTCTGTGCTTTCTGCAAATCCAGGTTGGCGTCCTCGTAATCGCGGTTTGCCTTATTCCAATCGTCGTTGGGAACTTCTCTTTCCGCGGCACGGTATTCCGAATCGATAGATTCTATCCCCACTTTCGTA
>Ga0210393_10000762_pt1 | contig 27926 bp, 27 predicted proteins | sample IncBWC27OmetaG_FD_160068 | JGI IMG/M metagenome (GOLD analysis project Ga0210393, IMG submission 160068) | Forest soil microbial communities from Barre Woods Harvard Forest LTER site, Petersham, Massachusetts, United States - Inc-BW-C-27-O ...
GCCAACGTCGTCCCTACGAACTCGTGATGGACGATGGAACCGTCTTCTTCGCCCGGACCATTGTTATTGCGACTGGCGCGCGCTACAACAAGCCAACCGCAGTCGCCCTGGATCGCTTCGCGGGTCGCGGCATCCATTACGGTGCCACCCATATTGAGGCTCAGTTGTGTGAGGGCGAAGAAGTTATTGTGGTCGGCGGCGGCAACTCAGCTGGTCAAGCCGCTGTCTTTCTCTCGCGGACAGCACGCAAGGTGTACATGCTTGTGCGAGGGGCCGATTTGGCCGAATCGATGTCGCGATATCTCGTTCAACGCATCATTGGAAATCCGTCCATCGAGTTGCTTTGCCACTCTGACCTAACCGGTCTTGAGGGTGAGAATGACCTCGAAGGAGTGAGCTGGATCGACAAGCAGACTGGGCAGGCACGTTCTGCGCCGGCCCGCCACCTGTTCGTAATGACCGGGGCCTCACCGAACACCAACTGGCTGGGAGGCCGTCTCGCTCTTGATGATAAAGGTTTCATCCTCACCGGACGCGATCTGCCGGTGGCTATCGAACCAGGCCAAAATCCTTTTTGGCCTCTTTCCCGTCCGCCTCAGATGCTCGAAAGCAGCCTCCCGGGAGTATTCGCTGTGGGCGACGTCCGGGCTGGAAGCATCAAACGGGTAGCTGCGGCCGTTGGCGAAGGAGCGACTGCTGTGAGTATGGTGCATCGAGCACTCGCGGAGCTTTAATGCATCACAGGTTCGCGCCCGATCCCATAAGCGCTCGAAGCAAAGCTGGACCAAAACCAATCACAACCGGGAAACGACGGCGATTCCTCGACGGTTACGGTAGAGGACATCGAACGCCGGGCGTATGAAATTTATCTTGGTCGCGGCGGCGAGTTCGGCCGTGACGTTGAAGACTGGCTGCAAGCCGAGCTCGAACTAGGAAGCCTGAAAGCTTGAACGAATCGGATTCGAAGCCGGACGGGTCAATTTCGGTCCAACGTCAGTCCAATTCAAGCCGTTGGTTGCACCGCACGATTCCGCGTAAGCGACACCAGATGCGGCACTTGTGTGATTTAGCCCGCTTAGTTGCAAAGCAGGTGCTCTCCCAGCTGAGCTACACGCCCACAGTAGGAGTGACCCTCATTCTAAAGCATTTCCGCGCGCGCCGAAATCCATTCCTTCGCTTTTCGGTCATCACTGTACCAAAACTGTACCAAAACCCCGGTAAACGGGGGCTGTTTGCGCCTCAGCAACACTCATTTCGTTGGCTCGGCGGTTGAGCTTCTCAAGTGCTTCGCGTTTCATCGTGAGCTTCATCTGCGAGTACTTCTTGAATACGTCCGAGTTCCCTTGTCGCAGGAGTTGAACAACCCATTCGTCCGCGACACCCCCGGCACTGTGGCGCGTAGCGTATGTCGAACGGAGGTCGTAAATCCTGAAGTAGGAAATCCCGGCCTTGCGGAGCGCGGCGCGCCAAATCCCCTTAACGGAGTTGTAGTGTTGGCCCGTCGTTCTGTTGCTAGGAAAGAGCCAATCACTCGGTCCGGCAAGAGAGAGCTGATTGCGAAACGCGTCCACAGCAATGGGAGTGAGCGGAACCTCCGCCACACCATTCTCCGTCTTTGAATCCGGAATCCAGACGATCGCGTTGGCGAGGTCCACCTGGTCCTTCTTCATGGACAGAAGTTCCTTATTGATCCGCAAACCGGTCTCCGTAAGGATGCGAACGACGTTGCGCAGGAACTGAGGGCTATGCCGCTCGATCCGCTGCTGTTCCGACCAGGTTACGTAATGTGGTTTGAACAGGCGTTTGATGGCGACAGGAAACTCGACGCTCGAACATGGATTCGAAGGAAGGAGCTTCTTGCGAACGGCCACATTCAGTATGCGCCGAAGTACCCTGAGTTCCTGGTGCACGGTAGCTGGCTTCACCAGGCCTCTTTCGTGATAGCCATTGTTAGTCTTGGTTCGAATGCGCTGACGAAGACGTTCCCGAAGAAATAATTCGATATCGTCAGCGGTTATGCCGAACAGTCTGCGAGCTTCAAAAGCTGTTCTGAGATGCTTCGTCGCCCGCAAGTTGGCCGCATGGGTTTTGAGTTCTCGGATGGGGGGCTTCGAATAGCTTTCCAAGAAGAAGTCCGTCCATTGTCCGAAGTTCAAAGCTTCCCCTCTTCGGACAATATCGAGAATGTTTCCATCCCTGGCCTGCAGCCGATCCCGCAGTTTCCTTTGCGCTGCCTGCCGTCTGTAAGATTTCCTGTTGAAAGTGAGGATAAAAAGAAAGAGGGTGTCTCCCAACAGCTCTGCCTTGCCGGGCAGAAAGGAGACACCCCATGTCATCTCAAAGCGGGAGACTAGCATTACAGGATGGGATCGAGCAAGGCTGGAAACAATTGCAGGGCGGTTTTTTGCAGCAGTTGAAAAAGACCATCGAAGGGTTGCTGGCGGCCGAACGGGATCGGCGGGTGGAGCAGTGCCGCCAGCGGGGGGAGAAAGTCTATCGCTGGGGCTACACCGTGCGCAAATGCTGGCAGACGGCCTGGGGAGCCTTGGAGCAGGTGCAGGTGCCGCGGCTGCGGGGCCGGGAAGAGATCGGGCTGCTGGAGAAATATCAGCGGCACGCGCTGCAGGAAGTGTTGTTCGCCCTAGCGGTAGGTGGGTTGAGCCAACGCAAAGTGGTGAGTTGGGTGCGGCGATTTCTGGGTGGGCGGCTGTCGCGTTCACCGAGGAAGCGCTGTGATTCATGATTGCCGATAGGAAGGGCCGAAGCCATGTAGCTCAGCAGTCAGGCGGCTGAGGCCGCCTCGCGGAGTTGATTCATCGTGTCGGGAATTCTGAACAGACCTCCTGTCGGCGGAAGACGCCCCGTTCAGGGCTCTCGGTTATGTACAGCGAGAAGCGTCGGCCATGGAAGCCGTGAACGTCATTAGTGAAGTAGTGCAAGAAGAAGCTGTCTGTCCTTTGCAATACGCTCCGATTCGCTTCGATTATTCCGCGGAGCAAATTATCCGTAGCGGCTTCCGTAGCGGGTATGTCCTTATTTGCCTTTTGACCTGTTTCGACCGTTTCTGCTAAGTGAGTACAAATCAATAAGACTGTGAATTGATAGGAAACGCAGCGAGAGTCCAGCCTACCTTGACACGGTGGAGGTCTGCGGTTCGAGCCCGCACGGGCCTACCATCTAACTTATTGACCTGCTCCCGTTTGCTACTTCCACTATTTGGCCGCTAGGTGATTTGGCCGTTTCCGTAGCGGGTTCCGTAGCGGGTTCTAACCCTTTGGGACTCCCGAGCAGTGCCTCGACGGCCTGCTGCTTCCGTTCATCTGCCGGATGGATATATCGGCGAGTCATGGTGATTGAGGCATGCCCCGCCAGATCCTGAATCACGGGCATGAGTGCTCCGGCATCAGCGAGTCGAGTGCAAAACGTATGACGAAGCTGATGAAAGGTGATCGGCTTGATCCCAGCACGGCTCACGGCTCGCCTGAAGGCGTTCTTGACGTCACTGATGTGGCTTTCAGGTTGTCCCGGGACTTGAAATCTCTTTGGTGACGGAAAAATCCATTCGCCGTGTTCCTGCTCGAAGAGTGCAAGCAGCTTCTTACGCAACATGGAGTTCAGGTTTACATTGCGGCCCTTTCCGGCCTTAGTCTTTGACTTCTTAACGATTAACACGTTTTTCTGGAAGTTGATGTCGGCCCAGCGAAGTCTCAAAATTTCACCGCGGCGGAGCCCGGTGTAGAGCGCAACCGTGATGATCGCCGAGAGATGAGGAGCCCGATATCGCAACTCCGACTCCTCGCACGCAGCTATGAGTTGCTCTTCCTCGGCGTGGGAAAGAACACGGTCGGACGGCTCATCGTCAAGTTTAAACAGCTCGGCATCTCGGATTGCGCTTGCCTGTATCTGTTTCCATTTGACTGCGCGATTCAGCATTGATTTGAGGAGGCCGATTTCTCGATTTATCGATGATTTCTTCAAGCCGTCCGTGAGGCGTTTCTGCTTGAACATTTCAACATGAAAGGGTGTGATTTGTTTTAGTCGCAGGTGACCGAAACGGGGACTCAGCGTTCGATCGATGTAATAGTACTCGACGCCGTAGCTTGGCCTACTTGCTTTGCTGTAAGCCAGATACTGGACCGCGAAATCGCTGAATTTTGGATTCTTTTCCGGTTCGGCACTTCGCAATTCCAGCTGTAGTTCTGCTTTATGGTTTTTTTCCTTCTGCCGAGCTTCCTGTTTGTCCGTGGTGTTGGTTCTTTGCTGGATGTGGATGCCGTGGTACCAGAAGTGGTACCACCATTCTTTTTCACCACCGCGTCGATAAAGTGCCATTCTCTGAACCCAAAGGAGGTTGTTTCTGCTTTTCGATGAATTCTTCGAGGTCAGTTTCTGTGAATCGCACCAGGCGACCGATCTTGCGGCAAGGAACACGGCGCTGAGAGACCCAGAGATACAACGTCTGCGTCTTTACGCCCAGCAGCGCAGCTGCTTCTTCGATCGTCAAGAGAGGCTTCACGGCTGGACCTCGACGGCGAGAGTCGGAAGGCTAACGACTACCTTCCTCTGTCGGTCCGATGAAGTGCTCGCCACTCGTGGGTGTTGACCACCCAGCCAACATCGGAACGCGCCTAGGGTACTATATGGTACACACGCGCAAAGCGATTTTTTCCCGCGTCTTCCGGACCTTCGTCTTCGCGATACGCGGGTCACGTTCGACTCCTTGGGCGAAGGCGGGGGAATCGAATCACATCCGAGAGCCACTCTCGAACACGCTTTCGCATCAGTTTGTTCAAATCTGGGAATTTTGAATCGGATGCTGGTCGCAAGAATTTCTTTACTATGTAGGCCCGCTCCTGAGAGGGGAAACTCTTGAGAGCCATTTGTAACCCAACTTCGTCAATCTTGCGGAGCAGACCCTCGGCTGCCAAAGATTGCATTGGCGAGCTTCCATCTGGTATCCGCCCCGCCTCCCAAAAGGAAATATCCTCAAGCATATCGATTTCGCCGTACCGCTTAATGTCTTTGAATTTGCGAAATGGCAGTCCGCCGCCTTTGTATTGAACCTCTATCCGTGTCCACGGACCTGGGAGGTAAAAGTTCTTAGCAATAGGATCGCCCTTCGCCCTTAGCTGGCGGAGTTTGTCATAGATGTAAATCGTGCAAGCCTTCGAAAGCCTCAAATAAACCGTTGTGCCACTGCGGGAATGAATTGGCAATTTTGTGCTCGTCTCAGCTGGCAATACATGGCGAGGTCAAAAAGGGGGATTTCGATATCGACGTACCAATCGATCCTAAAAATTCTCACGTCACTAATATCACCGAAAATCTCAGTGGCGATCTCTAGAACCCGTGTCAGACCTAAATGTGCGACGTCGGTGAACTGAATTTTGTTCATTCCATTGCGATATCCGCCGCAGAAAAGGATGACGGGCAATTTCGGATCCGTCTTGTTGAGATCCACAACCTTTGCGTATCCCCACTTTCGCTCACCCTTTTCCTGGGCAAGTCGACGGAATTTTTTCGTAACCCTCCGCACGGAGAGCAAAATCAATTTGTCAGCGGGCATGTGCTAAATCTCCTAGACAGCGTCCTCAATCCTCGTTGGGAATGTATTCAGACTTACGCATAAGTTCCCGCCGTGTTCTCAGCGCATCTGTGAGGTCTGCTTCCTTCTTTTTTCTCAGCCAGTCGAGCAAGACCAGACAATCGAGCAGCCAATCGGCAAACTCGTCGATACCCTGTTGCCCGATGCCAATTTCCCTCTCCATTTTTCGACCGGAATGGTGATAAACCGAGACAATCAGGGTCTCCTCAGGCGGGAACCCCACTCCGTGCCCGCGCAGGCTGAAACTGTATTCGTCAGGGAAGTCGGGTATTCTGATTTGGCAATCGTTTTCAGGCCGATCTTCCAATTCGTGACTCGCGTGAACTGATCGCGCTCGCTTTGACTTTCTAATTGAAGCATCAATTTCCGACCTAATTTTTTCCCCGAGCTTTTCCCGTGCGTACGAACATTCAAGAAGCCAGAGAGCCAGCTTTTCAATGGCTTCTCGATCGAAGGCAAGGTCCATTCTTACCTCAGGGCTTCCACGGAGGGAGAAATGCAGAATCAGGGGGTCTCCCGTTCCATACGCGTGCAGCGTGAAATCGTACGAGTCGAGACATGAGTTAATTCTGATATGCGACACTTCCTCGTGCCATTCAAGCAGCCGATTACGGTTCGATCTCCAACGCTCTGCCATTGCGGACTGGGCATCCTCGACCATGCATCTCACATCGGCGTCTGATTTTTTTCGGATGTCGCTTAATGATTTCTCAGTTCTGCATTTCACGTTCGGCCTCCTTTTGATTACCAGCATTCCTGACTTCTTGTCTTACAGCGTAAAATATCGGACAATCTCCCTAGAGTGCAACAGTAGATACACACTCTAGGGAACTCTTTCAAGGTGACTGCCACTCGGACTCTAGTGCGAATAACGCCGGCGCAGGCCCGGGATTTTCTTTACTCACTGGCGAACCTCAGCGACGACCCCAAGGACATAATGCGATTCGCTTGCAAGTTCGCGTATATCCTGCCCAGAGTGGAAGAACCGTTGTTCCGGAAGGAATTGTTCGAGGGTTCGGACGTTCCGTTGATCGTTCGTGAAAATCTACCCTGGCCAACGATCGGTGAAAAAAGAACGCCGATATGGTTGGTCGTCATCCGGGATGGAATTCGAAACGTCTGGCGTGCGCCAGATAGCAGAACCAGAGAGTTGGTCCTCTACAGACTCGCCGACGCGGCGATTACTGCGCACGTGTATCCCGCCGCCTCGCACCCGGCCTTCTGGAGCCACAGTGGGCCAATGACTCCAATGCCGCCGCCGACACCTTTTGAGCAGGCCATCGACTATCTGCGCAAACATGTGCGAAGACTAGCGTGCTGCGGAAACTTAGATTGCCCGACGCCTTTTTTCTTAAACGTGCGGAGTAGCCAGAAGTATTGCTCTGAGGATTGTGCTCTGCCGTCTCAACGAGAACATAAGCGAGTTTGGTGGACCAAGAACCGAGCGAAGCGGCCTGCAAAGAGTCGTCACAAATAGATTGTGAGATTCACCGGAAGGGACCAGCTTCGCAAGATTCCGTCTAACGAAAGCGTAGCGACTCCGCCTGGGATTGGGTTAGGGGCTAAAAACCTGACGTTTAAAAGGTCCGGCAAACGCGCCAGGGGACGCCAGGTGGAACGCTGCTTAAGCGTCTGGGCTTAGGTACGTGATTAAGAAGCGTCCAAAATTCATCTGGATGAAAAACACACGAAATTCCAGGAAAATGTTCCCATCTTCCCGAAATCAGTGCAAATCTGGACTACCACCAGCAGCAGGGAGCCCAATCACCAACCGAGGAAAGCCAGAGTCAGAGGAATTCAGATCCAGATGCCAGGAGGAAATTCGTACATGAAAATCAGCTTCTGGAGCAGATGAAGCACGGATGAGCATTACTGGCACTCTGAGCGACACAGACAATATCAGCATTACTTATCCCCCTTCGGGGGAGAACTCGCTACGCTCGTTCTAGAAGATTGAAGAAGCACTAGAGAGAGCAGCTCTTATTGTCATTACTGGCTCCTTTCTCTCTCTCTCTTACTACCACTACTACTCCCTCTTATACTTACGTTACAGGCTATTGTTATAAGCTGGCGGACTCCCCAGGCATCAATCTGACGCATAAACCTCGCAGAACAGCGTCGAAACGTAAAAAGCACGGCTCGCAGCGCATGAAATGGTGATTTGTGTTAATCCGTGTCGTTCAGAGCCCTAAAGTGCAGGATTTTTCACGAAAAGTTGCGAATTTTTCAACGCCGTCTAGAAGCGGTCGGGGGCCCCATCGCCTGTGATAAAAACGGTGTTCGCGCGCCTTTGCCATTTTGTCGCGAAGACTCCGGTGAATATCAAGTCTAAAGGCTTCGCGACGTGGAGTCAGCGCAAGAGCGGGATGGCGGATAGGGACGGGAAAAAGGGACCACCCCAACTGGCGTAGGGCCACGTGGAAATGGTGCCGTCGTAAAGTTGCGATTTCCGTCTCGTCGCAAATGGACGCGAGAACATTCCGACGATCGACGCGTGCGTTGGCGGTGGCGGTTGGCGAGGGGTATTTCGATCAACGATGCCGTCGAGCTGATGCGGCTAGCATATAATCCCAGTTATGCTCAAACTCGATGACGCCTATTCGAAATTCGGGTTTACCGCGGAAGCAGCTCAGCTTCTTGAAACCGAACTTGGCAACGCGCTCATAAAACATGGAGTCGTCGAAGAGAACTCGGTTAATCCGCCCAATCCGAGGCGCGCTGCCGATTTGGTCCGACAAATAGACAAGCATACTCTTGGTCAACTTATCGCTAAGCTTAAGGGTAAAAATCAGTCAATCGCCAATCTAGAAAACGTGTTGGAACAAGCCCTTGACGAGCGCAATCGGCTATTCCATTCCTTTTATCGTCAGCACAATTTTCGTCGAAACTCGGATGAAGGACGGCAGTGTATGCTCGACGACCTCGAATCCATTCATGAAACGCTGCTCGTCGCGTATAAGGCTGTAATGCTCTTATCGGGAGTGGACCTGGATAAGCTCTCGGCGACAGAACTTCCAACGAAACATTTACCCATCTAGGAACACACTATGGTCTCAGGAAACAAAATGACTACCAATCACGATTTGGGATATATCAATGCGGGTCGCCGCCCTTCGACTCCACTCAATCGAACACATTAGTTTCGCCGTCATCCTGCCTGCCGCCAGTCATCCCGCGAACGGAGATCGTTCACGGCCGAAGAATCCCTCTTCGATGATCGTCCTCGATATTAATTGACTGAGTAACCGTATGGTACTAGTCTGCGTCTCGACGTCGCAACCCTAAGGACCGCCCGGATGATTCGCTACAGATTGGATGAGCTCGGTGCTTCTCAGTTTGAGTGGCTAGTGCAGTCGCTCTTGAAAGCTATATTGGGGCCAGGCTTGGAGTCGTGGGGTGGGCGAGGCGACCAGGGAATCGACGCTTACTTTGCCGGGCCGCTGCGATTTCCGGACAAAGCGGAGGTTTCCAATGGCCCCTTCGTATTCCAAGTGAAATTCGTAGAGCACGCCAACGCAGCGGGGGCGAAGGTCGACGGCAACCTAAAAGATGCCATCGGAAAAGAAAATCATCGGATCCGCGACCGCATAAAAGCGGGAATCTGGAGCTACCCCAAGCATTACGTATTCATCTCAAATGCGCCGCTCACGCCAGAGTTTCGGGCCTGGGCGCGAAAATCGTTCGCGGAAGTGCTCGGCGAGACGAAGACACATTTCTTAAGCGGCAAGGACGTCTGCGATTTTTTAGACCAAGAACCAGAAGTGAGATACTCCTTTCCGCAGCTGCTAGGACTGAGGGACTTATCAGAGCTAATCTCGGAAGCCCTCTCAAAGGAGGATGTCCAGAAGAGCGAGAGCGCCATCGACTTGGCGCGAGACATAGCTCCCGTTTTCGTGCCGACGGCAGGGTATTTCGAGGCTTGGAGAGTCCTAAACGAACATAGATTCGTAGTACTCGAAGGTCCAGCCGAAATGGGCAAGACCGCGATCGCTTGGATGATCGCGTTATCGCAAATCTCAAAGGGATGGCAGGCGATATACTGCCGCGACCCTCAGACGTTTTTTAAGCTCTACGATAAAGATCGATCGCAGGTATTTGTCGCAGACGACGCCTTCGGACTTACCGAATACGACACAAACCGAAGTCAGCAATGGGAAAAAGAACTGCACCTCGTTACGCGACGATTGGACCCAAAGCACTGGCTTATATGGACCAGCCGAAAGCACATACTAGAACGTGCGATGAAGAACCTTGATTTCAAACGGCACCAGCCGACTTTTCCAGACCCAAACGCTGTTCTAGTAAACGCAGCTCAGCTAACTCCCATGGAGAAGGCACTTATCCTCTATCGACACGTAAAGCGCGCGGGGCTGCCCATGCTCGTGCGCGTGGGAATTCGAAAGTTCGCAAGAAAGCTTTCGGCTGATCCCAACTTTACGCCGGAGCGGATACGCAGAATTTCGGAGGAGGTACTTCCGAAATATCGAACCGAGGCAACTCCTTCCGTCGACGTCCTCGAAGCACTTCAGAAGGAGATGCAACGCGCCGTCGACAATCCTACTGAGCGAAGTACGACTACTTATCGAGCTTTGCCAATGGGACATAAATGGGCTCTCGTCGCAATCTTAGAAGCCGGAGCGTACGCATCTACGCCGGGGACTCGTGAGGCTTTCGATCGATTGTGCCCCGCGGGGCCGCACGAATCATTTGAATCGGCTATCGACCAGCTGACCGAGGCCTTCGTAAAAATATCTCGACCTTATGCGGCGTTGGACGAATTCCCAGATGAAGCGGAACAGATTGGCTGGATTCATCCGAGCTACAGGGATGTCGTAATCGACCAGCTCGCGTCGGATCCGGACATGGCGTCACGCTTCATCGCCAACACTAACCTCGCAGGGATTAATCTCATCCTGGCAAATGGGGGCGGACACGGCGACGGGCGTTTACCTTTTTTGACAAGTCCCAAGGCTTGGCAGGCGCTCGCTGATCGGGCGCTAGCTTTGTCCCGATCGTTACAACCACCACAGCTAGCCAGCCTCTTAGCTCTCATATCTGACGCCCTCGAAACCGCGCAATCCGACGATTCGAAAGAACGGTTGAACGCCCTTGGCACAGATGTCTGTGCGGTAGCTCTGAGACGATGGGCAGAATCCTCTGCCGTACTGAATCCCGAGATATTGAATATATATCTTAGAGCTACAACGCTATTCACTCCTCTCTGCCCGGCACCTGATTTACGGCGGACCTGGAACGCCGCACTGTCGAGCTTCCAGGCGGAAATCGATTCTGTCGACGACCCCGAAGTCCTTTGGCCCATGGAAACTCCCGACTTTCTCCAGATCGCCAAAATCGTCAAGAGCCTCGAGCCACGTTTTCTTGTCCAACAAAAGTTTCCCGAGGAGCTCGACACTTACTTCGACCGACTGATGGAACTCGCGCGCTCAGGAGAAGCCGCAGATCTGCGCGGCGACTCACCAGGCGATCTCCGGGGCGAGAGCGCTCGTCTAAGTCAGCTCGCTCTGTGTGCCGACTTGACGGCGGAACTGGTGCCGCGGCTTCGCGATCAAGCCACAGAGCTGCGCCAAAAGTTGAACGCGGCTGCTTCTTCGGCCTCACGCGAAGCAGACAGTTTGGAGGATTCGGACGAAAACTACGATCCCGATCCAAGGTCGCCGTCGGCGGACGATATCGACCAGCTATTCCAAGATCTCTAAATGGCGGGTGGCGCAGCGCCTCAGGGCAAAGCGGCGACGGTGGGTTGCTGCGCTGTCGGTCACGCGGTGGGATTTCTGGGAACGCATCAAATCAACGCTGCAGAAAGCTGGCGCTCGTCCTTATTCGCTCAATTGGCACTAAAGAGGTGTGGTTTTAGACGGCGGATCTGGTGTATGAACCCTCCCTCTATCAAATCAAAGCGCACCGTCTCGCCAACGTATCTGATGAACGATGTGACCTCTGATTCGCTCTCCGAAAAAGCATTCTTCTTGTTGCTCGATAACACGAGTGCGCACGGCGTTGACACGTCAAGGCAAACGAGAATGCTAGATTTCAGCTGTTTGCGCTGTTCGTTGGAGGTGAAGACGTAGTTAGCTTTTGCATCGGTAGTGTCCTTTAAAACTCGGGGCTGCGAGGTCGGCTTCCGCAGTAGTCTGGTTACTTCGTAACCTGTCTCGACGTAGAACCGAGGATTGTGTTCGCGTGCTTTCATGCTACGCGCAGTTGAATCGTGATTGGAGTCGAAATAGGCAAACAAGCTATCAAAACCAACATCGCGGATTCGCTCAATGTAATAATTCAGATTGAGCGGCGACCTGGGAGCCGGTTTGTTTCGGAGGTTCAGGAGATTCATGGCTATGACCTTCAGACGGACCGCTATGATCTTCACCTTGTTTATAGGCGCAAGGAAGAACAACAACAGCATTAAGCAATGAGTGGACTTGGCGGAGCACGTATAGGTACTCCAGCAGTACATGCGCAGTTGTCAATATCGCGACAGTGTTAGAGTATCCCAAGGTCGGAGCCACAGTGCACCTGCAGCGAGTCTGTGGACCACAAAGATTGGCGTGGAATTCTGCGATGGTTCGAATAGACGAACGAAGATGCGCCGAAATCGCTTCACTCCTGAGACGCATTACTATACCTCCTCCAACAGAGGAAGGTGCTCTCCAAGGCCTATCTACCGCGCAATTGCCTAATTTCTATTTTCTTGTGGTAGCGATCTGTCACCAGACTTCCCCGGTCGGGGGCCCCATGCTTCACGGAACTCTGGATAGTGGAGAGAGCTGCCGTGGCTGGGACTACCTCAGGAAGAGAATTGCCGAACGCGTCAGACATGATTCTAGTTGGATTGAACCAACGAGATGGATTTCCACTACCCAAAGTGATTTGGAAGAGCTGTTGGCTGATTCGAACGGCCACAAGGCCCTAACTGGCTCCGAGAGAAGGGCGCAGATCGTCCAAAATTTGGGCTCGCGATGTGTTGAACTCAGATTACGTCACGCTGAGGAGTTACTTACACGCTGCGAAGGGTGGATAATCGGCGCCCCCTGTGGTGGCCTTTATACGCTGCTTGGCACATTTGACGGATATCGCGATCCTGTCAAGAAAAAGAGCAGCTTCTTTCTCGAATTGATGAGAACAGAATGCCGATGGTCTTTTCGGGACATTGAGCATCTTGGCGCGCCGGTGGACTATCACGAAGTTAGAGGTCACCTGCGGCTTGGGACAGTCAAGATTGAAGATCCTCAGCTGTTGCAAAATATCCAGGAGCGACGAGAAGTTACGGCCGAACAGGACTTGGCAATCCGAACTGCAGTTTATGGAGCTATCGAACAAATCAGTCGGGAACATGGCGGAACCCGTCCCGCCGAGCTTCATTATCTCTTCTGGAACACCTTTCGTTGCTGCTGCAGTCGTGAGGAACAACATTGTAATCATTGTAGCCCCTCGTGCGTTTTGCCATCGAGGTATAAAGAAGCCTTCGATACGGTGCAAGTGCGTCGATGCGTGTTCACGGCTAATTGTGCAAGTTCGGGAATGCTCGACAAACCCATCGAACACCAACATCTGACAGATTATTACTGAGGATTCACCGATGAAAGCATACGCGATACTTGATGGCGGCGGAGTAAAGGGAGCCGCCCTGGCCGGATGCCTCAAGGCAGCGGAGGAACAGAAAATTGAGTTCTTAGGTTACGGTGGAACCTCGGCCGGAAGCATAATTGCCTTTCTGGCCGCTGTTGGGTATACGGGAGAGGAACTACACAAGATCATGACCCAAGAAATCCAATTCAAGGATTTCTTGGATGACTCGGGCGTTCTGTTAGAACGCTTGAAGGAACTTCCCGGGAAACTGAAGAATCCAGGATGGAAGAGCGTTCTTGTACTCTGGAAGCATAAGGACCTTATTCATACCTTGACGGACAAGTTCGGACTCTATCGAGCGCACAAGCTCCAAGAGTTCCTTCTCCAAAGAGTCGTCGACAAGTTTCCCGATTTCAAAGGACGCGCGCAAATCACGTTTGAAGACCTAAGGCAGAAAGGCTGTCCTCTGCTCAAAGTTGTTACTTCAGACCTGGGCTCCAGAATACCCAGAGTTTATTCAGCTCTCGGGGGGCATGAGTTTAACGGTTCTGCCCTTGATGCGGTACGGGCATCCATGAGCTATCCATTTGTCTTTCGTCCAGTGAAGATGAACGAGCAGTATCTCGTGGACGGCGGACTGTGCAGCAACCTTCCCCTGTTTCTCTTCGAGCAAGAAAGAAATAAAGATGGCTTGCCCGTAATTGCGTTCGATCTGGAGTCCGCGCCAGCTTCCGCCGGCGACGGTTATGGCTTTAGGAACTTCTGCGGCGACATGATGTCTACGGCACTCGAATCCGCCGATCATCTGCAACAGCGCATGATTCAAGGAATCCACCACGTCCGCATACCCATCCCCGAAGGAATTGACACACTCGATTTCAACTTGACCGCGGATCAGTGTGAAACCCTATTCTTAGCCGGGCACTCCGCGACACACTCTTTCTTTAGCCTTAGGGTGCCTCAATGGGGACAGGTCACAAACCAAGTGGAAAGACTTCAGGCCCTTCACGTCTCCCCGAAATTGGTCGTTCCTGTCCTGCAGGCCATCGCTAAAGAGTTTGAGTCCGAAACACCCGCCCAGAATGTCAGATGTCACATCATGCTTCCGACGGACCATGGGACGCGAATAATCGTCTATCAGTTTGGAATGGACAACGACGCCGACAGTGACCTCGAACTTGGAATGGATGCTGGATGCAGTGGAGCGGCATGGTCCATGCGTAAGCCGATCGTGGCTGACTTGATTGAAGCTAAAAAGAACTACGAATCAGCGTGGAAAATGTCGAAAACGCAACAGAATAAGGTCAGAGCTGATCGACAGACCATGTTTAGTGTCCCAATGTTCGACTTGCGAACGGCCGGTGACGCATTGATTGTAGACAACTTAAGGGAAATTGGCGTTCTCTCTATTGACACCGCCACTTCCCTGGAGCAAACTCAGTGGTTGAATGAGCGTAAGGCTTACGTTGTCCAGAAGGGCAAGGAGTGGGCCGACATTTTGTCCCGCATCCTGCAGTAGGGAGGTTTGAAATTCATGGTTAATCCAAGCGGCATTCGGCTCCCCGACGGTGAGAATCTTAAGGTGGAAGTTGTCAATCCGGGGATTTATTCCATAGAAAATGCTTACGAGGGGCAGTTCGAATATTTCGATGATCGTCCAATCGATGTTTCCACGCAAATATCGGAAACTGCGGCCCCTGCCTCCGTCTTGAGTGAATCTGCACCTGCATCACGAAAGTAAAGTTCAGAAACTTAATTCCGGCGTGTCGTGACCTAGCCTCTCGTCACCACGTTCCCCCCCCCGCAATTCCTCACCCTACTGGCGGCGATATTGAAATCGTGATGAAGCCTGCGTAGTGCTCACGAGGCTGGGAACCCGCCGCTCGTATGTTTAGTTGCGTATTGCGCCGTTGAGGCGTTTCGGATGCTCACGCCGGAGGGCGCGACCGGGGCCGCCGGCTAGAAAGGCCGAGTTTGGTAGGTGTTCTCGGACGACTCGCCAACGGCCATTGTGACGGTCCCCTTCGCCTTATTCACCCAGAACCGACCGTTCCGGCTGCCGCGATTCTCGACCAGACAGCGTGCTATGCGAGGGGCGATCTCAGGGAGCTGACTGGCGAAAGTAGTGCCGTATCCTTTGCCAACGAAGAGCTGACCATCCGACCTCTGGTTGCATGGGATCCCCCAAGCGGATTTCTCCTGTCTTGAGATAAATGCTCCTGCCATAAGACCTCCCTCCCCGAGTGACGCCGTAAGGCTTCGTGGATGCAGTAGGCAAGAGAACATTATAACATTTTAGGTCGGATCTTCGAGTTGAAAACCCTTCGCACCCTCAGGGGCCTGTCCGAGAAGGTAGGCTTGATTGCCAAACACATACACTACGTCGCCATTTAGCGTCACGGTAATCCTAGTGACGCGGTGCCCCTTCATGTGGGCATCGTTGAGAGCTCGCTGAATCTGCTCTGTAGCGGCCCGCTTGTCGGGGTCAGAAATTTGCTCCAGCGGGAGTACGAACCTAATCCGTCTGCCCTCTTTTCGTGCAATAAGACGCCGATCGCGCTGAAGGACATGAAAGGATTCTCCTCGTGCTTTGGCAAGGGGGTACAACCCGCCGACAGACGTGTGCCCCGACCCAGATACTATCGGGTCGGTTCCCGACGAGGATTTCGGGGGAGACGTGAGCTGACCCAAATAGAGTCCACCCCAAGCGCCCAGTGCGTCTTTTTCGAGAGCGAAGACGAGAAGTCTCTTCGGCGTTACACGGAATCGCCCCGCACGTCTGCGCCAGTGCGCAAGCAAAGCGCGCAATTCGGCATGCGGCTGAATAGGGCTTCCACTTTCATCCCGGATGTTTCCCTGGGTATCGAGAGTAAAAGACGCCCCCTGGCCTAGGTCACCAACATACTCACCGCCAGGATGAAGCCCTGTGGTTGGCACTTCATCTTCGGAGAGGGGCGGTCGCCTTGGAGGTTCGTCGGTGAGAATTGGGGGAGATCCCTCCACAGGATCCCATCGGTAGTACTCATTTCGTTCCGCCCCGACGAAAAGGTCCCAGTTTGCCTTCTCATAGATGAATTCATCGACAGTATCGCGGGCGTAAAGCACAAACAATTTTGCATTCTTCTCATTTTCGTCATTCAGAGGGTTCTTTCTCAATAGCCGACCTAGCGTTTGGATTCGTTGTCTGACCGATGCCGAAGCAGCCACGACGATCCCTATGTCAGCTGCGGGTACATTAAAGCCTTCGATGAGAGACCGTGCGGACACGATCACTCGGGCGATTCCCTCTCGAAACAAGTGGATCGATTTTGCCCGCATCCAGTCAGGGAACCCACTGTGCTCAGCAACCACCTCGAATCCTAATTCCCTGAGGTTCGCGAATAATCTCATAACTTCTTCGATGCTCTCATGAAACAGAATCGCGTTTGCTTCGGGATGTTGGGCGAGGTGTTGCTGAAGAATCTGCGCGACGGCCGCGGACCGCGAGTCAATTCTGTAAAGCAACCGCTTTCTGTCCCCAAGAAGCGAAATATATCGCCCAGCCTTCCGGTTCCCCGTGAGGGCCTGCGACTTGCACCACCGAATTAACCTAAGTCCTCTGCGGTTTCTAGTCTGAAGATCGCCTTGCAAGTCGCTTATCTCCCGACTTATCCGTTGATATTGCTGGGACTCCTGTTCCGACAGGGGTAACCCGTAGTGGATTATGCGAAACGGGGGCAGTACCCCTTGCTGTATAGCGTCGGCGTAATTCAATTCGAAGACGACATTTCCAAGCTCTTGTCCAATGACTGTGGACACGAACGGGAGGACAACGTCTGGATCAGCCGTTTCAGAACCGTCATCCTCGGCTTCCTCGGAAATGTCGGTTTCCCGTTCGGGTGTAGCCGAAAGGCCCAGGGAAAATGCCCTATCAGTCTCGAAGACTCGGCGCATCTCTTGTGCGCCTGCTCTGTGACACTCGTCCACGATCAACAACAGTCGATTTGACACCCCAGAACGCCGAACGTCTTGTGCCAATTTCTTTGATGCGGAGTTTAAGACCGCGATAATGATACGTGCGCCCGCTTCGAATGAGTCTGATCGCCCGGCCCCAATAAAACCGATGTAAGCCGGTGGCAAGTTAGACCTCTTCAGAATCTCACTGCGCCACTGGTCTAAAAGCACGACAGTAGGAACAACAATTGCAACGCAGAGGTCTGGCATGATGGCTTGCTGCAATCGCTCGATGATCGCCAGGGCGAGTATTGTCTTGCCGGCTCCAGTGACTACCTTGATGACTCCGCGCTTGTCGGCGGCAAACCAGTTGTCCACACACCTGCTCTGCCAGTCATGAAGTATGAGATCACGGGTTAACTCCCATGATTTGGGCGCGGCTACCACCTCGTCATCAGCAATTCCGCTGGACTGGCTGGAAGGCACTCCAAGGCTTGAAGCTTCGGTGCGGTTCCGCCAAAAATCGATCTGCTGGAATTGCTGAAACTCGAGTTCTTCTTTGGGGGTTAGTCGCAACGTCGATGACATCTCACGTTGATGATACCGTGGGCCAACAGTTGCAGCAACGTTCGAAAACCAATCACCAGTTGTAGCCGGTTTGATGACGCAAATTACGTCTCAAGTTGCGGCCAAAGATGTGCCTATCGCGAATCGAAAGCAACATGGTCAGCGGGGAAAGCGCGGTCACATGCTCCGCACCACCTCCAAAGCGTTTCGCATCTGCGTATCGTTAGCCCGAAACTGTGCTCAGTGGAGAGGATAGAGGCGGAAGCAATCCACGAAGACTGACCCTGACCGCTCTAATGGGACGCTAGGCATTTGGTTCGCTCCAGGTTTGATTTATTGTTTTCAGACCCTTTGAGGGCATAAAAACCAACATGCTTTACTGGAGGCGGGTTCTGGCCGTGGTTCGCGGCTGTCAAGCCCCGAAGCGCATTTCAGCGGAGCCCAGAGGGGCGCAGAAGCGAGTGCGGTTGGGTGTACGGAGCGGAGCTGCACAACCGGGCTTTACAGTGGGAGCGGACTACGGCCTATCTTTCCCAGATTAAAGCATGTGAGCAAGACGCACCTGTGTACGCCCTGCTCAGCGGCAAGCGACCGCCAGCGGAGATCGCTATCACGGTATTGCCTTTCGCCTAATGTTCGCCCATACTGCATGGTGCTGGGCATTCCTCAGAGGGCACTCGCAGTGCCCGGAGGGGCAATTAGTGGCACCGGAGGGAACTAGCATCCTTTGCTCTGGAGCCTGGCCCCTTGAAATTACAGATTATGACAACAGCACAGTGCTTTCGAATCCACAAGAAGTTGCTTGACGGGCACATATGTGGACATCACAGTGGTGAAGGAAGCATCACAGTGGTGAGGTCTGATGAAGGGGACAAGAAAGCGCGGCTCGAAAAAATCCGAGCGGCTGACGATTACTTTGGCAGCTGGACAACGTCGCCAAGTCGCGGCTATCGCTCAGCAGCGGAGAACGTCGGAGGCGACGGTGATCAGATGGGCGGTAGACAAGTATGTCGCTGACAACGCGCCGAGCAACCGTGAACGATCAACCTCAAGGTCTCGCTAGTCTTTACCATCGTTGGTAGACCGAATGCCCATGCAAAAGGCAGATCAACTCGGACGAAAGCAAGCTAACGACATCGGCCTAAGCGATTTGTCGGCACTGGCGGAGGCCGCCATGGATCGTAAGCCGGTTGCGGGCTGGACCCATAATTTTTACCGCTATCCTGCCAGGTTTTCTCCGCGCTTTGCCGCCGCAGCCATCGAGTCCTTCTCGAAACCTTCGGAACTGATTCTCGACCCGTACATGGGTGGAGGCACCGCCGTTGTGGAAGGGGTCGCCGCTGGTCGAAACGTTGTTGGTAATGACCTCAATTCGCTCGCGGCATTCATAACGCGCGTGAAATTGACAAAACTTTCTTTCGCGGAAGGCCTCGCGCTAAGGAATTGGGCAACGAACACTGTACCCAATTTCAGCTACCAGCTGGATGTGGAGGACTTACGATCTTTCGTCGACCCAATAAAGACCAAGAACCTGTCCCTCGCCCGCGCTCGATTTATTAAGAAAGCGGTAGCCGCCGCGTTGGCCTCAATTGCGGAGTTGGCTACACAAAACTCACGAGACTTTGCCAAGTGCATTGTACTTCGGGTAAGCCAGTGGGCACTCGATGGGCGCTCCCGCCACACGCCGCTCAATCATTTCCGAAATAAACTCTCCTCTACGGCGCAGGAAATGCTCGAGTCCGCACGGACATTCGCCGAGCAGACACGTCGGACTCACGGCCACGCAACTATCTTGAACATGGATGCGGCTCGCCTACCTGAGTCGCCAGTGTTCGGGAGCGGGGAGGAAAAGGTTTCGCTGGTTGTGACAAGCCCTCCGTATCCTGGTGTTCATGTTCTGTACCATCGCTGGCAGGTCGATGGGCGACGTGAGACGCCGGCCCCGTACTGGATCGCAGGTTGCAACGACGGCCAGGGCGCTGCCTTTTACAATTTCGGAGATCGGCGCGAGACTGCCGCCGATACATATTTCAGCAAATCACTGTTGACCCTCAAATCCGTCCGGCGCGTGATGCGCGACGGCGGGCACATCGTTCAATTGGTGGCGTTCAATCGTCCCGATGAACAGCTTCCTCGCTACCTGGAAAACATGCGAGCCGCAGGCTTTGCAGAAGTCAAAACCGGAAACGACCGTATCTGGCGCGAAGTCCCAAACCGGAAGTGGCACGCGACATTTGTTGGGAAAACACATTCCTCCAATGAAGTCGTGCTTGTCCATAAAGCTGTTTAACCTATTGAGACACCTGCATTAGTTTGAGCAATGTGCGAGCGACACGCTGAATCTCAGCATCCATCTGCTCCTCGCTCAGGCTCTCCACCTCTGAATCCTGCTTCGTTCGCTCATACATTTGATAGAGATGGAAAGCCACATGGGCCGTATATTTATTGATACGTTGCTGGATCGTGCTCTCTGCGTTTTTATTCGCTATCAGTGAATCGCGGTAGGTTGTGAGTAGATCCATATCTTGGTTGATGAGAATAGTGAGTGGAGATTTCGCAGTCGGTGGGTCAAACGAGCCGGCGCTCTCGCCACTCCACACATGTCCCCAGCAGTTCTCTTCACCCCAATCCTTCTTCATCACGTACCGCAACTCGTAGGGAGGGCGTCGCTGCCCGCCACCCGGGAGTTTCATGGATATTTTGCGTGCTGATGGCGGCTCGACCACATCCGCAAGAAATGAGGTCGAAATGGTCTTTCCCGGGCCGATCGCTTCAACGTCGAACTTGAGCTGTTCACCACGTTTAAGACCGACAGCAGCCTGAATCAAGAGTTCGAATCGCCCCTCAACAGGATGGGTCAGGAAAGTCTGTGGTTCTACGGAGGGCGATTCGCACGATATCCTAAAGCTCCAGGTCGGATTATGTCCGACAACTAGGTCATCCTTTCCGTCCCAACGGAGCTTTACGTGAACGTCAGGTCCGCCCACAAGAATTTTGATAGGCTGGCGACTAGTCACCTTGAGAAAGGTCGGGTCGTCCTTGAGTGGTGGCGCTGGGCGTGGGGTTCGTTTCTTGGATGGTGTGACGACAATCCGCCGCTCAACCATTCGATGCTCTGGAAATCCCTTGAAAGTGCCCGTACAGCGCAGCACGGTTTCAATCGGATATTCGTCCTCGTCGAAGTCTTCTGGCTGCACAAACTGCAGAGTGACTTCTTCGCCCGCAATTTGTGAAGTGCGCGTAATTTGGAATTCCTTAACTGGTGGGTCAAGGGTCACTGCCATACTTTCCAACGTCTTCCAGGATTCGTCGGGATTGGCGAAAATAAGGTAGCGGCGCGCATCGTTTGGCTTGAGCCGGATTGTGGTCACGTCTGGTCTCAGGCTCAGAGTAGGTTCGGTGGCTGGCGCTCCCACAGCAGTATCTGTCTTGACCACTACATGCTCTGTTTGTGTAAGAGTCCCGGACCCAACTTCGGACCGGCTTGCCTCACCTCCTTGGGTCGTGCCGCGAGAAGCGTGCGGAGCGGCTTCATGGTGAGCTTCAATCAATTGATCGAGGGCAGCTTTCACCGCTTCGTCGCCCGCCGCCAAACTAGAAATCTCCTCCTCAGCCTCTTCCTCTAGACGCCGGAGGTCTGGGTCTCCCTTTAGCGTCGCAACGACGCGCGTTTCGAGAGCCGAGTAAACTGTCCCTTCGAGGAATTGAAACCGGGACCCTTGCATCAAATGAGCGATGGCCTCGGGCTTAAGCCCATCACAGTCCACGACAACGATCATCCGGTTTCGCAGGTATTTCAGTTCCAGGTCCCGCACGACGAATGTGTTATCCCATGCGTGCTGGCGTTGGCCGTTGATGAGGAAAACGCAGCATTGACGCCCGCGCTTTGGTTCCTCAAGAAATGTCGAAATCGGCCGCTTGTCGGTATCTGGGAGAACTTCATCCGGCATAGCATCAACAGGAGTTTCATCCGCTGCATTCGGAGCGGGTGCGGCAGCCATCGCTTTCTCTAGAACGACGACACGGATGGTAATTGTTCCGTACCCTTCATTCAGCGCTGCACCGAGCGACTTGTCGAGCTGGGCGACTGTTGTCACGGTGTAATCTCCTTTCTATACGCCTACAGGTTGCGGGGGAAATATCTTATCGAGGGCCGCTGGTGTGGTGCTTTTACTGTTACCCAAGGAAGACAGACGATATCCATTTCCATACATCGGCGCTGTAGTGCCGCCAACGTAGAGTTCGAACGGCAATATCGGGTTATAAAGGACATGATTCAAGGTCGCGTAGAGTTGACGAGTAATCGCTGAGCCGCCCTTACCAAAGTCGTACCCGATATGGACAAACCGCGTGCCGTGCGCGATCTTTGCGGCATCCGCGTCAGCAGCCGAGATAAAAGGTACTCGACCGTCGGGGCTGCACGCGAGATATGCAAAGTAGTCGTCGCGGCGCCCCTTCGGGAAAACGTGCTTGATAGTGGTCCAACCTGCGCCGTCAGTTTCCCCGTTCAGCAGGTCCGGTACCCGACGCGAAACCACCCACGAATACTTACTGACCGCGTAGGCGGACGAGCCGCCCTGGCCGAAGACGCCAATCAAGTACCACTTGTCGGCTTTTGTGGTCGACCCGAGGGATAGAAGTGTGCTGTGAATCGCCTCCGGTGTTTGGCCAATACCTTCGTCCTCAATCGAAATCGTGAATTCACGTGACGCCTTGTCAAACAGAAGACGGACTTTTAGCTTACGGGCGAGGTCTCTCGCCTTCGCACGAATTGCCTTGGACGTTTCTGATGAGTCTAGCTTCGGTAGTTGGTCCAGTGGTGGCAAACCGAAATATCGAAGTACAGCCTCCCGAGGGCTTGCAGGCGCAGCAGCCGTTGGGTCAGCAAGGAGCTCTCGCTGACGAGCCATTTCGATCATTGCCTCCATCCCATTTACGGTGCGCTCGGCAACGGGGTTTACAGGCTGGTTCGCCTGTTTGATACGCCCTGCGTTGCCGCGCTCTGCTCCAACAGGAATCCAGTGAAAATGTCCTGGTCGCCACCCAGAATTCGGGTTGCGTGGGTCGTAGGTGTATTCATCCTCGGGAGTAACTGGCAATTGCGACAAGAGCACTTCAACATCTGAGCTCGTCACCGCTTTCGTGGCTCGGCTAAGAAAATCTACAGGCCCAACGTGATCTCCAAGAGATGTAGGCTGAATCATAAATAAGTCTCCTAAACTCACAGTTCGGGAAGTCTTTTCCAGATGGCTGTAACGGCATCGCCATCTAATCGTGACATATCCTTTGCGCCGCCCGGCTTAGGATGTGACGACTGAGGCTTCGATCATGGCGGGGCCTTTGTGCAAGGCGCGTATCATTGGAACGACGACACGAGCTAAGCCACTACAGAATCGACTGACTCTTTCCAAGTCGAATATTTCAACCTGCTCATCGTCGGTTTCTTTGCGTTCCTCCTCCAAGCGCCGCAGCTCTTTGAGAATCCCGAGAGCGCAAAGCACGACTCCGAACTTGAACCAGTGCCTGACCAAGTTGCCTTCCTCGTCTTTCGCCTTATGCAACTCGTTAATCAGGAACCGATTGTCCATATTTACGAAGAAGACAAAGCCTTTCCCCTCATCGGCGTTCATGATTTTGAGTCCCGTGTATTCGTCGAATTGGAATTGAGGATCATTCCATTTCTCCCGTCGCACTTCCCGGATGTCAGGAGTTGCCAATAGCGGCGAAGAGTGCTTTCCGTTGCCGTTTCGATTGTAACCGGAGTGACGAGGCCCGGGAGGCGGAGGCAGGGTATCTTCTGTTTCGGACACTCCCTTTATCGTGAAGTGAGAGACAAAGGGTTGACCTAGTGTGTCTCGCTGGATATCTGTCACTGTGACAATCATGTTCACTACTTCTCCGACTTTCGCGTCATATGGCATCTGGAATTTTGTGGTGAACTTTCCATCCCAGAGATGGGAGCTACCACACAGGTTCGGCGGATCAAATGTGATTGAACCGGGGCAGTCTGTTCGGTCAAAGTAATCGTTTGCCGCGTCGGTTTCAAATTCTACGCGTACTGTGCGATTGAGAGGACATGTCTTCGATAGTCCGCTCTTGGGCTCTTTGAAGATCTGGAAGAATGCTGGGAACTTCTTGCCATTAAACGGCACTCCATCACTAGATGGACCTGTCGAAGAGATTATATTGCCGCCAATACCCAAGATACTGGCCAAGGTCGGATCACTCTTCAGTCGCTCCTGTAAATAGTCGGCAGCGTTCTCTTCCTTCGAAAGCGTTTCATCAAGGCGTTTCTTCCTGCGTTGAGCATTGTGCTGCCGCAATCCAGCATGTTCCCTCAGCTCTTCTCGCAGTGCGCTATAGATTGAATCGTAGACTTCATTGCGCCGAACGCGATCTCGTGACGCCATGAGGAAGTCCTCGCGCACCGCCTGATCCATCTCGGTGCAGTCTACTGACACGAGCAGGGTCTTCTGGAGGTAGTCGAACTTCAGAGTGGTACTTATGAAATTGGCGGGCAGATCGCCGTGCACCTGGCCGTTCAGTGTGAAATAGACGCCGTGCGGAAAGTTACCGGCGTCGAAGTCCTCCTTGAGCAAGAAAAGCTTGTAGGGGAGACGACCAACCCCCGCCAGGTTCACTTCACCATAGGCCGGGCTGAGACCCTTCTCGAATTTCGAAGACGAGTCATGCTCTTCTCCTTCCTCGCTGGCGTGCGCCAGGATTCCGGACAACGTAGTGCTGTAGTAGTTGGCTTTGTACTCGCGAGTCTCGGAGATGCGGAGAGGAAGCGGAACCGAATGCAGAAATCGCTCCAACTCATAACGACCATCGGTGGTCACCAATGTCTTCTTCTTCCACTGGTAGTTGTAGAGTTTGATGCACGTTCCATAGGGTAGCTCTACCGCATACGGCGGTGCCGGTTTGTTCTTGGCCGATTGCCCCGGCAACGCCATGATGGTCGGTCGCGCGAAGCTAAGGATTGATCCGCCCGGGGCCAGGAAGACATACATCGATGATTTCCTGCCGGGGGCGGCCCTCTGCCTGCGAACGATGGTGAATCCCCACAGGTCTCTACTGGCGTCGCCTGCGTCGGCCGGACAGGACGGGTGACGCCGGGAAACGATTAACTGGTACTTGTGTTCACCGCAGAAGGGCAAAACCCCGGTACCTCCGCAGTTGAATCGTCCCTGCACAAAGGGAATGTCATCCTTGTTTTGTTTCGTCAACGACAAGAAAGTGTCCTTAAAGGAATTGGGAGTTTGACCTTCGCCCCTGTCTACGACCATGTAGCATGGTTCTTTTTTCGTCCCCGTTGCAGCAAAATGAATGCGTTCGGCCAATGTTGTCCTCTCTGTCGGCGTCAGATTTTCGAGCCGACCGTCTTTAACCTTAAAAAGACGCTGGACCGCCTCGGCCATCGTCCGAGGCGCATCTGCCCCCTTTGGATCAATACCCGCGTAATGGCATTCAGCCATCAGAACCGCGTCAATAGAATTGATCAGCTTCTCGACTAACGCGGCGGTCGCATCTGATTGTTGATTGTTAATTTGGTTGAGGTTCATCCCGAACCCGCCGAATGGCTGCCAGACATCCGGATTGTCGTTTAGGAAACCGACCTTCCTTAGAATGCCGTCCACCTCGGATTCCCCTTCCGCTTTCAGTAAGAGGTCGAAGAGCTGGTAGTTGTCCATTGTATTCAGGGCTCCTATCACGCTGCGCCGACCGCATCGCGCTTGGTCTTGAACTGCGTCTCTTGCCCAGTCAAATCCAGCCCCGCTTTGTGCTTCAGAACAGCTAGTGTTGCGACGCGTGCCTGGCGATTCGAGAGAACTGAACCGGCTGTGATGCACACATTTTCCCACTCAGGATTGACTTTGTTCCCGACAGACTTTCTCCAGTCGATTTCCCGCAGCACTGCAAGCTTTTCTTCCCACGCTTCAGGAAAGACTTCCATGAGGGTTTTACCCAGTCCACCTAATGCCCGCAGAACAACGCCGTGCGTGCTGATCTTTTCTTGGCGCAGCATCGGGGCCTTGATCGTCCCATCCTTGACCTTCTCCCAGTCTGGAATAACACGGCTGACTGCTTTCCAATAGGACACCGCGCGTTCAAGCTTATGTTTGTACTCTGGCGTATCCAGCTTTTCGAGCTTCGAACCGATTAACTCTTCATTGGCTTCGTAGAGGGTAGAGAGTGTGAAAAGTTTTTCGGACCGGATAGGAATCGTCAATTTTTCTTTGTCGATCATTCCCTTGAAAACCGGCACTTGCTCTGTGACTTCCATCGTGAAACCAGAGAGAGCGTCTCGGTGGTCGTAGAGGATATTCAGCGATTTCGAGGTCTTTTGTACAAAGCGGTTCAGATCAGTGAACATCTGCTGGGCGCGTTCCAAACTCTCCCACGGAAACAGCAATACACTAATCTTCTCTTTCCCGACCCCCGGATTTTCATTCAGCGCGGCGGTGATGGCAGCACACCGATGCTGGCCATCGTTGATGAGGAACTTGGCGTCTTCCAGGTCCATCTCCAAGTAGCCAATATCTGCGCCGTCTTCAACAGGCTTGAACTTCACCTGCGTCTTGTAGGCTGCAGTGATGGAAGCGAAGATGTAGCTATCTTCGTTGTCCACAATATACTTCACGATCTCAGGAACGCGCGCTTTCACCAAAACGCGCTGGGCTCGCAGTTCGGGCGTGAACTGCTCCCAATCATTGAACTTGAATAGGTGAGGAATCTCGGAGAGCGCCATCATCGTGGAAAAGTACTCGCGCCGACCAATCACGCCTCTCATTGCTGGAAAACTTACTTTCATGCCATCCTCCGCCGCTCGATTGTTACAGCTCCTGTCCATTGGTACAGGAGCTGGTAGGCATAAATACAGTATTCTCAATCTTGTGTCAAGAGCTGTTTGCAGATTAATCTACAGCTCCACATAACTACTGCGTCCAGTTCTTCCTGTGCGCGTGGCTCGTTCTTGCAAGTGATTGAATTTAAAGGAATAACACAGATACAAAAATGAATCCACGAAGCGGGGATCATCGAGGGGAGAGTTCTCACAATCTCAAGACATCGAGTAAGTCACCAAAATCAACGGCTCGTGATGGAAGGCAAAGATTCGCTTTATCCTTATCGGGATGGCCACGTAATCGCCGCATGGCCATCGGGAGGCACCAAACCTAAGCATTGCCGCGTCGCCGTCGAAGAAGCCATTTATGCAGGGGCTCGCCGTAGATGTCTTCCTCAAGTTTCTTCCACTTGACGTTGGCGAGCGACCCTTCAGCTGCAAAGCCCATGAACTCCGCTCGCTTTGCAAGCCCCGTATAGCTCAGCGTCGTTCTTGTCTGGTGTTTCAACCGTACGAGCACTTCCGGCGTGCACTGACCCGACGCAATATTCATCTGTCCGAGATCCGAACGGAAATCATCGTCTGGATAGATAAGCTCAGCGGCAAAAATTTCGGCGCCAATTTCTATCGGGTCCGATTGATTGCATGCGTCACAAAATGACAATGACGACCCGGAATCAGTGAGGTGGTGTTTCAATTCGTGTCCCATGGTAAAAACCATCGGGTCCTGGGGCAGCCCCTTTGCCAGCATGACGGTGGGGCCCAAATCATCGTTAATGTACGCTCCTCGCAACTTCCGCAACTTATAGGGCCACAGATCGATCCGAATGCCTTCAGCGCGATAAATGCGGCGAAGGTCAGATCGCAGCACACGGGGCGTACTAAGGCCAAATCGCGCGCGCGTTGTGCGCGCCAGTTCTTTCAGGCGTGCGTAGTACTCGGACCGGAACATCGCTCAGTGTAATCGTTGCCCCTTTTTCCGCGATTTGTACATCTGTCTCGCGCGCCGATATTCCGCCCATGAGCGGAGTTCGTCGAGGTCGGATTCGTGCAATCCTTCGGCCGCCCTCAAAAGAGCATCGACCTTTTGCCCCCTGTCGTTTTCTTGGCTGACCTTGGGGAAAAACTCAAGAATAGAAACACCCAGCACGCGGGAGAGTTTTTCCAGGTCATCCAATGTGGGTTCGTAGGTTGCCGTTTCCCACCGGGAAATTGTATTAGTCGCCACATCCACCATTTTGGCGAGTGCTTCTTGAGACAGCCCCGTCTTTCCGTAGCCCGTCCGCAGTTCTCGAATTCGTCGTGCGACGTAGTCCCGGATGCTCTCGCTTTTCACCATTGGCCTCCTCTGTGGTTATCCTACAGCAGGACGACTATATCCTCTAT
>Ga0210393_10000763_pt1 | contig 27917 bp, 27 predicted proteins | sample IncBWC27OmetaG_FD_160068 | JGI IMG/M metagenome (GOLD analysis project Ga0210393, IMG submission 160068) | Forest soil microbial communities from Barre Woods Harvard Forest LTER site, Petersham, Massachusetts, United States - Inc-BW-C-27-O ...
CGAACCTGGCGAAGCAGGGGCAACATCTTCAAACGCTCGTAGAGGCGCAGGTGGCCATAACGGACGTGCTCCTGAAGTACGTCATTACCTGTGTTGTGGAACCCCCAGACGATGCGCTCCCAGCGGCGCGCGTTCGCGCCAGGTTGCGCTACGACAAGCTGATCCGCGCTGCTGCGAAAGAGCTCTCGAACAAAAACAGAGACACTCTCAGGGAGATGGTAGCCGATGACTGACGAACTGCCACTGCGATCGCGGCTCCTGAGAAAGTCAAAACACAGCCAAACTAGAATGCGATAAGTCTTTTTTCTGAAAAGCACTTCCAATGGTGCTATATGTATAGTATGCTGAGCTCGACTTAACAGACGCGTGGCCCTGTTCCGGTCGAGATCAACGAGCAGCTTGGCCGCTAAAGGACAAATGGCTCCAAACCTAAAGGCCTAATTCAGCAGATTTTGAGCTACCCAATGGAACCAAAATCACAGTTGCTACCAGACGAGGTCGTTGGTAAAGTCGCCCAAGCGACGCCAGAAAAGCGGACAGGGAGAAAATCCATGTCACGACGATCTGGTCAGAACGGTAGTGTTCAGAAGGATGGCAACTGGTACGTCGTTCGGTTCTGGAAGGATGTCGATCCTGAAAGGAGGCAGCGGGTGCGCGAGAAAATTTGTCCAATCTCCGGCCCCGGCAAACTGTCCGCAGCCGAACGAGAACGCAAGGCCAAAGAAATAATCGTAGCAAGCGGCGCGGATACCGTGGAGCATTTTGAAAAAGTCGTTCGGTCTAACCACGGCGTTACATTCCGCGAGCAGGCTGCGGTGTGGTTGGCTCAAATGAGGAATCGCAGACGCAAGCCTGTTGCTCCCTCTACTTTGGCAACCTGGGAATGCGCCTTGGAGAATTGGATTTACCCGAACATCGGTGACATGCCGCTCGACGCCATTAACAATCTGGAGCTGAAAAACCTTGTGACGAAAATGGTGGCGTCCGGCAAACTTGGGGCACACGCGATCCGATCCTACATCCTACCCGTGAAAATGGTTCTAGCTTCGGCAACCGATAAACAGGGGGAGTTGCTCTATCCCCGGCAGTGGAACCACAAGTTTATCGACGCGCCGCGAGTGGAGAAACCAGAACCGCCGGCATTCACTGGTGAAGTAGTGACCGGGATAGTTGCAGTACGAGTGCCGCCAAAAAAGAAGTGGGTGACGATGTTCTTCGCTCTCTGCGGCGCTGGTGGATTGCGATTCGGAGAATGCTTGGGGATTGACCTAAAAGACATTTCCCCAGACTGCTCCACCATCAAAATCCACCAGAAGGTATGGCAGGGTAGGGTACAGCAGTTCTTGAAGACCGATGAAAGCAGACGGGAGATTGACCTGCACTCTTCCGTTGCAGCGATGCTCCGGGAGTTCATTGGCGAGAGAAAGTCTGGGCTGCTATTCCGCTCCCGGACAGGCAAGCCTCTCAGCCAGTCGAACATCCTGCGGCGTTGGCTACATCCGATCCTTAAGAAACTGAATTGGGAACACATGGATGGGCGCACAACTACCGGCGCTCACGCCTTCCGTCGATTCCGCGACACCTACTTGAAGAACTACACACCTACGCCTCTCGGTCTCATCAATTTTTGGCTTGGATGGGCTGGAGAGGGCATGTCGAACCTGTACGATAAAGTCCGGCATGACGTGGAGTTCCGCAAAGAAGTCGCTGAAAAAGCGGCTCTGGGTTTCGAACTTCCGTCCGAAAAGCCCGTTGTTGGACCGAACGGACCGAAAAGGACCGAAACGCCAGATGTTCAGTTGGCTGTAAATGCTTGAATGTTATACTGGTTCTCCGCGCGCCCGTAGCTCAGTTGGATCAGAGCATCTGGCTTCGAACCAGAGGGTCGGGAGTTCGAGTCTCTCCGGGCGCGCCACTTTCCTGGGGAAAAAACGCGAATCAACCACACGTCGCCAATCTCGTCGCTCCTAGTTTTATGGCAGTTTTAGTTAGAGCTTGATGGTCGAACAGAAAAGGCAACTGGCCGTGATAAGACGAGGTCTGGGGGGCAAGTCGACGATTTCTCGAACATTCAGGACGGCCTTTATTTGAAAAGGAAACTTAACAAGGCGAAAGGGAGGCAAGGGCCAAGGGGAGAATGCACAATCCCGCCGCCTCCGGCGAAACACATCCTCGAAACCTTCACTTTGGACACCCCAATCAGCAGGCGGGCAATTTCAGACTATGTCGAAGCCCAGGCGATAATGAACGGTCATTTCCGGAATTCAAATCACGCCAAAAACAAGTGATTTTGGGGTCCGATTACCGCGTCAAGGATCTGGCGGAAGTTGAAAGATTCGAAGGGGTTGGGCAGGGGTAACTCATTTGATATGGCTATGGAAACTTCAAAGCCCCACACGTAAAACCGACATGTGGGCCACCCAGGTTCGTTCCAGGGTTCTACGTCCGGGCCACCCGCCAGACAGCGCAGATCTAAGATCTAAGAAAACATTCTGTCTGTCCCGTCCGGGCCGGAGTTTTCCGAGTTTTTTGTCCTCGAGTTTTTCACGAGCCATTTGCGGCGCATCGCGACGAGAAGAATCACGAGCAAGGCGGTTAAAGCGAGGCCTATAAAAGCAAACTCACGGGTGGCCGCATCCTTCGGCCAGAGCCCGCTTATGTAGCCAAAGAAAAGCAGCGCTATCAATGAGACCAAAACGGCCACCGCTGCGGCTCGTTGGGCAGGACGACCGCTTGGGTTCTGGCGTGTGGCCCTGGCAGAAAACAGCCACGGTGTGATTGCCAGCTGAGCAGCACAAAATAAGCCTGTGAGTGTCACCACCTTCGTAGTCGGCACCTTGAGCCACACATGAAATATTGGGAAGAATAACAGCAGGAACGTCAGACCCCACGAAAACACGGCTCCAACCAACCAGTGAGATAGCCTATCGTTATTGAGTGAGATTTTCAGTGTTTACCTACCTGGAACGAAAAATTTCCCGTTAATGGCGTAGTAGATGCCTTCATCTGCCAACACTAAGCCGCCCACGGCGACAGAAAGTGTAACTGGGCTGGCAAGGCAACCTAGAGCGGTCGCGCAGACCACTCCCGTAGCTACGAATCCGGCTCCCGCAGCCACGACGCCGGTGAAGATCATCATACCTGGAAGCAAAATTCTCTGCGTAACAAACAATTCCGCCTGCTCCTGCGCCTCTATAAGCGGCCTCACGTTCAATCAGGCCAGCAAACTCGGTGGAAGGATCAAACAAGGAGAGAAGTCTTCCCTTGTCACGTTCTGGCACATCGGGGACGAGAGGACAGACGCGGAGGGGAAGAAAACCCGGCCATTCTTGCTTCGCTATTATCGCGTGTTCAATCTCTGCCAGACGGAAGGAATCGCAGAGAAGCTAGGGCTCGGCGAGTCTCCCCGGCCTGTAGCGTCCATCGAACAATGCGAAGCCATCGTCGCAGCCATGCCGAATGCTCCTTGCATTAAGCAATCTAGCGCGGCATGGTATCGGCCATCCACTGACACGGTGGGAATGCCCGCGCGCTGCCTGTTCTCTTCTGTCGAAGAGTATTACTCTACTCTATTCCATGAGCTAACGCACAGCACGGGTCATGCCTCGCGCATCGGACGCGAGGGCATCGAGATTCTCAACACGTTCGGAAGCGAATCCTACAGCAAGGAAGAGCTAATAGCAGAGATGGGCGCGGCCATGCTGTGCGGAGTTGCGGGCATTGCGCCTGCCACAATCCAAAACTCTGCCGCTTATCTCAAAACTTGGATTGGACGGCTAAAGGCCGATTCTCGCCTGCTAGTGTCTGCAGCATCTGCCGCGCAAAAGGCAGCCGATTACATTCGGGGGGAGTCCGCGATGGACTCCCCAGCAAGCGAGGGGGAATTCCATGCAAGCTGATCTGGCATTCCCGCAGTCTCTCGCGGAGAAGTATCGGCCTACCCGAATCGTAGACTTCATCGGCTTGGATCGTCCCAAGAAAGTACTCTCCGCATTCTGCAAACGTCCCGCGTCTGGCGCATGGCCCTTTGTCGGGCCGTCTGGGGTTGGGAAAAGCACGATGGCGCTTGCTCTGGCTGCCGAGCTACGGGCGGAATTGCACAAGATTCCCAGCCAGAAGTGTAACGCGCAAACTATCGAGGACACTGTGCGCCATTGCTGGTACGCGCCACTAACTCCCGGCGGATTCCACGTAGTGCTCGCGGATGAGGCCGACCAGATGAGGAACGCGGCCCAGCTTGCGCTACTCTCCAAGCTGGACGCTACCGACCCGGCGCCTAACACAATCTGGATATTCACTGCCAACGATACCGAGCGCTTGGAACGGCGATTCCTCTCACGCTGCAAGGTGCTGGAATTTTCTAGCTACGGTCTGGCAGAGCAGATTGCTACCTACCTGGACAAGGTTTGGCACGCCGAGGGAGGAAACGGGAATGGGCCAGATTTAGTGCGCTTAGCGAAGGACTCCCGCAACAACGTCCGGGATTGCCTCATGCGTCTGGAAGTGGAGTTGATGGCGCTATGACTATCCGTGTTGCGATCTACGCCAGAGTCTCCACGACCAACCACAGGCAGGATGTTGGCCTACAGACGCGAGAGCTACGCCAATTCGCGGAAGCACGCGGCTGGACCATCGCGGGTGAATACATCGATGCGGGAGTGAGCGGTGCGAAAGATTCCCGGCCAGAGTTGAACCGGCTGATGGCCGACGCGCACAAGAGACGCTTCGCTGTCGTGTGCGTGTGGCGCTTCGATAGGTTTGCCCGTTCAGTCTCTCATTTGCTGCGAGCGCTAGAGACTTTCAAGGCTCTGGGAATCGACTTCGTTTCATATTCGGAACAGATGGACACTTCGACTCCCGCGGGAAAGATGGTCTTCACGGTTTTGGGTGCAGTTGCGGAGTTGGAGCGTAGCCTGATTGTGGAGCGTGTTCGGGCCGGTCTAAGGAATGCTCGCGCAAAAGGAAAGACATTGGGAAGACCGCGCGTTACTGTCGATGTCGCCAAGATTGCGTCGCTACGCTCCCAAGGGCTCTCTTGGGCGAAGATTGGTGAGGCGCTTGGTTTGGGAGAGGGAACGGTCAGACGGTCGGCCCAGGCATCCGCCAGAAACCCCTCTGAAACTGCTCCCGCAAACCTCTAAGAATCAACGGTCCCTTCCCCTGTATCACACCACGCCAGAAACAAGTGATTTTGGGGCGATCTCATTTCTCCGATTACCGCTGCCATCAGACGTCAGGACAAGTAAATGGGCCATTGGCCAACCATCCACGCGCGCCGAGAGTGATGACGTGCGGCTGAACGCGGTGGCGGAAATGCGGAAGCTAATTGAAGAGGAATAACAAGAACACGGAATCAAAAACGAAGAAGAGCGTAGTCGAGGTCCTGGGTGCGGCTATGCAATTAATTTTCAGCAATGGCACCGAGCGAGAGAACGCCGAAGCCTTCGAGTGCTGCGCCAACTTTATTGCCGCCTGCACTCCTGGTACAAACGCGGGTAGTGGGTAGAAGGGCGAGCGTTAGAGAGGGAGTGCCCCACCGTTTGCAAGAAACAAAAGCCGCAAACGGTAGGACATCCGGCACTTTAAGAAACTGCCGCCCGCCAGCCCCGTCCGTCCGCCGGTTTTACGTCGTGGAATATCATGATTTCTGGCCCACGCGCGTACGGGCGAGGCTGGCAACTTCTGCCTCGGAGAAGCGCTGAAGGCCCTCGACTCCAAGCACTCGGGTCAGGACTTCCTCCAAGGCATCGCAGAGAAGACGCCAGTCTTCTATATCGGACGGATTCAATGATTGTTTCCCCAATCCTCTCTTGTGGGGTAGAGTCCAGAGATGAAACTTCGGGTGGACTGGTTGCAAGTCCACCCGACGCAGCAAGGTGCTAAGCTCGAAACCTGAAAGTTTCACTGCGAGAAAGAAACACCCCTTGCCTTGTTTCGGCTCTCCGGTCCTGTAGCCTCGAGCGCGAAGTTGCGCGCCGATTGACTCGAGCAGGCCTCGAGTCGCCGGATCATTGAATAAGCTAGGGCGCATATTTCCAGTTGACGGATCTGTGCTTGGATCGAGTTTGGCAATAAAATAAAAACTTCCCCTTAGGCTGGTCCACAGTTTGTCGGAGGTTCTCATGACTTTGTTAGTGAACCCAGCCGTTCCAGATCGCTTGACACGCGCCGCCGAAACATGTCCAGAAGACGCCAGTTGTTCCGATCACCGCCGAGGGGTTCATAACTGGCACAGGAATTTTGAACCAGGAGTAGAAGAACAATCTCGTCGAAAATGAGTTTCCCGTCCACCGAGGCTACCCTTTCACTTGTAGCCACAATCTATATCACGATTTCGCCCAGGTCCTGGTAAGTTCGCGTTGCCGGAGATGTGAAGTAATATTTTACTTGACGGTTACTCAGGGAGTTTGAAGACAAGACGACGTGTCTGGCTCCATCGTAGCGAGACGATGTAATCGGCTCTAGAATGAGTACTGCCGGGCCAATGCTGTATTTAATCCAGGCTGGCAATGGGGGACTGATATTTGCGGTTGAGAGCTTCACAGGTGAATCCGGCGGCGACTTTTCTGCCCACGCCGCTAGGTGCCTCTAGGACTTCACAAGTACTAATCCATGCAGGCTTTCCCAGAATACTTCTGTGATCGATTCGGATGCTTCCGGAATCCGTAGCTTCACTTCACGCCGCCGTAGGGTCGCTTTTCAGTTCGGGCCCGATCTCCGTCGCCGCAGAATCCGCCGAGCCATACTTCAGGCCGGCTTTGCGGAGGCCATCGAGGAGGTGCTCGACGAGCTGCGGTTCCCACCACTTTTCGCACTCCTGACGCGCAGTCGCGGCGAAGTGTGGCATCAGCGCGAGCAATTCGCGCACGGCGGCTTGCGCCGCTTCCCGTTCACCGAGCTGGCCGTGCGCGGCAGCGAGCACGAGGATCGCACCCCAGATGCCGCGAGTGTTGATCTTGAGTGCGATGTCGAGCGCGCCACGGTAGTCGCTTTTGCGGTAGGCGTTGTAGGCCGCGGCGCACCAATACCAGCCGAGGTGATGGGAGTTGAGCTGCATCGCGCGTTCCACCAAAGTGCAGCCGCGTTCCCAATCGCCGGAACAAGCGATCAACATACCGAGGAAAGCCGTCGTGCCTCCATCCAGCGGGTTGAGCGCGATGGCGCGCTCCGCGGCGCTTCGGAATGCCTGGCGCTCCTTGCGGAAAAAAAGTACGGAAGCCAGCGAGAGAGGTGCGAGGGGATTGGACGGCGCGAGCTCGACGGCACGCCGCGCAGCAGCGAGGGAGCGGTCGAGGGAATCGGGACGAACGTTGAACCCTGTTTTGTACTCGTCGCCGTACAACATCGAAAGCACGGCCCAACAGTCGGCATAGTTCGGCGCCTGCTCGACAGCATGCTCGAGCGCCGCCCTCGCGGCCGCGTGCTCTTCGGCCGTAAGGCGCTCCCAATAGCTGAAGCTGCGCAGCAGCGCCTCGTACGGAGTGAGCTGATCGCGCGCCCGGCTTCGCAGAGCGTCGCTCATGCTGTGCGCCAGGATGCCGTTCATGTCCGCGATCGTGGAGACGATGCGCGAGGCGACATCATCCTGAAGCTCGAAAACTGCTTCCGCTTGAAAAGGACGTTCGTAGGTCTCCGCCCAAAGATGCACGCCGGAAATTGCGTCGACCAGTTGCGCAGGGATGCGCAGCCTCGATCCCGCTTGGCGAATGCTTCCTTCCAGCAGGTAGCGAGCGCCGAGTTCTTTACCTGCAGAGCGGACGTCGACCGACGCGTTGGCGAATCGCGACGTGGAGCTTTGTGAGATTACCTTGAGGTAGGAGAAGCGCGATAGGCCGGTGACGATGTCTTCGGTGATGCCTTCCGCGAGCGCCGTGAGTTCGGCGTTACCGCTGGCGTGTTTGAAATGCAGAACTGCGACCCAGAATCCTTCATCGGCGCGAGCTGCGCCGGAATCGGGGGTCGCTCCGGGACGCGAGCCGGTAGTCGTTGTGCTGCTCGACGGCGAGGCTTCTGCATCCGCAGTGTTTATGCCGCGCAACTCGTTGCGAATGTCGCGCGCGGATTGAAAGCGATTCGCGGCGCTTTTCTCCAGGCAGCGCTGGATGATTCTCGCGAGATGGGCGGGCAAGTTTGCGCGTAGGTCTGTGACCAGCGGAGGAGTATCGCGCAGAATCGCGGTGGCCAGCTCGGCCGAAGAAGTTCCTGCGAATGGGCGCCAGCCGGTCGACATTTCGTAAAGGATGATGCCCAGCGAGAAAATGTCAGTGCGATGGTCGAGTGTGCGGCCCGCGATTTGTTCGGGCGACATATACCGGGGCGTGCCCATTACCTGTCCCACTTCCGTGTGCCCGGCTGAAGTCATGGTGGCATCGCTGGAGTTGGCGGCGCGGATTTCCTTCGCGAGGCCAAAATCCAAAACCTTGACGCGGCCTTCTTCGGCGACCATCACATTCGCGGGCTTGAGGTCGCGATGCACGATCCCTTTGTTATGCGCCGCCGCGAGCGCGTCGGCAAGCGCGCCAGCGATCTCCACGATTTGCTGGACTGGCAGTCCGCCCTCGGGAATGCGATGATCGAGCGACTGCCCCTCGACCAGTTCCATGGTGAGGAAATGCACGCCATCGGATTCTTCGACGGAATAAATCGTGACGATATGCGGGTGGTTGAGCGCCGCGACGGCGCGAGCTTCACGCTGGAAGCGCGCGAGGCGCTCAGGGTCGCGCGCCATCTCTGGTGGAAGAACCTTCAGCGCGACTTCGCGCCCGAGCTTCGAGTCGGTGGCGCGATACACCTCACCCATTCCCCCCGCACCAATTGCGGTGTTGATCCGGTAATGTGCAAGTGTACGTCCAACCAAACTCAGAGACCCCGAGTGGCCACTCATCAGCTCTTCGTGCGCGAACCGAGGCAGCAATCTTACACGAAAGCAGATCCATCGGGATTGCTCCCAATAAACGCGCCAGCGCTGCTCAAACGATGGGTGACGACAAGCTGACATTCCGGTACTAATCGGCCTTCGACGAGTGCGTTGGAGAGTCTCTACTAATTGTTCGCTTTGGGATTGAGCATGGCCTGTTCTGCTCGCCTTAGCCCTCATTGTTTTCCTCGGTGTGGTCGAGTTGTTCCGCATAGTCTTGAAGGCACTACTTTGAATGCCGAAGGCCGGGAGATGTCGCACAGCTCGCACAGCTGGGTTACTTTGGGTTGCCAATGCGCGCGTGTTACACTCCCCAAAAAGAGTGGAAGAGTATGGCAGATAAACCATTAGACCCCGCCCAACAAGCTGCGCCAGCAAAAGCTCCGCCTGCGTTCAAGCAAAAAGCCACTGCGCCGGTAAGCACGTGCAGCAAGTCCACTTTCAAGTTTCGTAATTTCGCTTTTGCATTCTTCGTTAGGACACCAGAAATACAGACCACCGAAAACACAAAAATGGATAGCCTGCTGAGAGGACTCGTCGGAGAAAATCACGCTCGTATGGAGCGCGGGGCAGCGAGGCAGTGTGAGGTCGAACAGTGTGGACATGGGAAATTCAAATAAATGTAGAGGTCATTGGGCGACTTCTCCGACCTCTACGTCCGCTTCGTCAAGATTTTCTTGGAGTTGGGCCAGCGCTTCTTCGTAAGCGTACGGTTCTAACCGTGTGTACTCCGGGAGTGTGAGTGAGGATGATGGCCTTTGGTTGTCCGGTTGCCGGACAAGTCCAGTCCCGGTACTTCACTCTTGATTAGCCGCGTTAGCTGGACCAAGTCCAGTGCCGGTACCTCACTTTTCCGGTTACGGCGTTACCAGGCTGTTCGGACAGAAGTAGAATGCCGCAAGTCCAGTCCGGGAGTACTCTCATGAAAAACCAACTCTTGCCGCTTTCGATTTTCCTTCTTGCGATACTCGCATGCGGTCAGCTAAGAAGTGAACTTCCCTCGGTGCAGCATTCGGCGGCAATCGAGAGTGAAATCAAGCAAGCAATCCAACAACGCCTCGATGCGCTCAGGCGTGGAGACGCGAAAACCTACATAAGCTATTTCGGCGACGATTGCATCGTTACAGGCGACAACGGAGCGCTGACCAAGCCGGAAAACATAGCCAAGGAGTGGGGCGACGACTCTCATTCCGGCATTTTGTACAAAGGCAGCGAGCCTATGGAATTGAAGGTGCATGTCTATGGCGGCATGGCCGTGGCGAGCTTTCGGGTTGAACTCGACGAGGACTGGGCCGGGCAGAAGCTGTTCGAGGCTTCCCGGATTAATGATACTTTCGCGCGGCGTGGAGGAAAATGGTTGCTGGTGGCGCACCATGAAACCCCCATCCCCAACGCCCGGCGTGTGGCCGCCAAGGTGGACCCGAAAGTGTTTGACGCCTATGTTGGTGAGTATCAAATAACGCCGAAATATACCGTCAAGGTGAAGCGCGAAGGTGACAAGCTGATGGATCGATGGCCCGGCGATGCAGCGTATACCGAAGACGTGCCCGTGTCTGAGTCAACGTTTGTCGCAAGGGGCGAACTAGGCGAGGTGATCTACGTCAAGGATGATACCGGCAGAGTGAGCCACTTCATTATCCGTACCGGATTAGGCGACCTGATTGCAATGAAAATTAAGTAAAAGCATGTCGAGTCTCGAATAGGCGCTTTTTAAGCGCTCTAATTGACCTCTACCTCAACAGCCATCTAACATGTCTTTCCGCATGTCCAGCTCCGACAAGCTCCTCGGCCAAACCTTTTCTCACTACCGAGTCCTCGAACGCCTCGGCAGCGGCGGCATGGGCGTCGTCTACAAAGCCGAAGACAACCGCCTACACCGCAACGTCGCGCTGAAATTCCTTGCCGAAGGTGTCAGCAACGACCCGAGCGCTCTCGCGCGCTTCCAGCGCGAAGCGCAATCCGCCTCCGCGCTTAATCATCCGAACATCTGTACTATTCATGACTTCGGCGAAGAAAACGGCCAAGCCTTCATCGCGATGGAGTTCCTGCAAGGCGCCACGCTCAAACAACTGATCGCACATCGCTCGGTCACTTTTGAAATGTTCGTCACGCTCGGCATCGAAATCTCCGACGCGCTCGACGCTGCCCATCAAAAAAACATCATCCACCGCGATGTAAAACCCGCCAACATTTTCGTTACCGAACGCGGGCACGCCAAGATTCTCGACTTCGGCCTCGCCAAGCTGCACGACGATCAGAGGTCTTTTGCTGGGCCAACGGCCGTGCTCGGCGCGACCGATGCTTCACACGAAACACCAGCTCCAGCCCAGGACACAACTTTCCTCCGCGACTCTGGCGAAACGCATATCACAAATACCGGCGTCATTGTCGGCACTGTCTCCTACATGTCGCCCGAACAAACTCGCGGCCACAATCTCGACCGCAGATCTGACATCTTCTCTCTCGGTTGCGTTCTATATGAAGTCATCACTGGCCAAGCTCCGTTCACCGGACCCAGCGCGCTGTCAATCATGCATGACATTGCGACCGGCACGCCGGCACCGCCCAGCACACTTCATCCGGGGCTTCCGCGAACGCTCGACGACCTCATCTTTCATTGCCTGGAGAAGGATCCGGCGCGACGTCCGCAGCGCGTCTCCGAAATCGTCCAAGCCCTAAAGAGTCTTTCTCTTCCGTCGCCAAACATCGTTTTGTCGTCGCGCCCAACGGGACGCAAATCCATCGCGGTTGTGCCATTCCAGTTTCGCGTTCCGTCGCCCGACGATCAGTTCCTTTCCGTCGCACTCGCCGACGCTGTCGCTAATCGCCTCGGCTCATCGCCGAGCCTCGTCGTTCGTCCGACGAGCTCCGTTGTGAAGTACTCCAACGGCGACAAGGAGTGGTCGCAGATCGCGCGCGAGCTCAATGTCGACATGATCGCAGAAGGCAGCATCCAGAAAATGGGCACGCGTGTTCGCGTCTTCGTTCAGGTGTGGGAACTGCGTGAAGGACGCTCGACACATTCGGCCAAGATCGACGGCGACATGGGGGATCTTTTCACGCTGCAAGATAATCTCGCCGACTCCGTCTTCACCGCGCTTACGCCGCGCAAACATGAGAAGAATTCTTCGACTGACGTTCCGGCTGCGCGGCACCCGCTCGCCTACGAGCTGTACATGCGCGCGGTCGATCGCTCGATGTGCTTCAACAAATACGATCTGACCAATGCCATCGAGATGCTTGAACGCGCCATCGACCTTGATCCCGATTTCGCCGAGGCCTGGGGCCTTCTCTCTATCATTCGCTGCCAAATTGGAATCTCTCTCGATTCCGACCCGAAATGGTTCGCGAGCGCCGAAGAAGCGGTCATTCGCACGCTTGAACTCGACCCCATCAATTGCAACGCACTCTGTTCGCGCGGCTGGATTTCATGGTCTCCGGGCCGCGGATTTCAGGTTCGTCCAGCCCTTCGCGCTTTCAATTCCGCAGTGAAGATCAATCCAAACTTCTACGCCGCTCGTGCATATCGCGGCACAATCTTAGTCCACTATGGCTTCCACGAACTTGGGACAGACGACAACAACGAAGCCACCTTAGTCGCGCCCGCATTCGCCCTGCCTTACGCGTTCAGAGGTTTTGTCGCGCAGTACGAAGGTGACTACGAACTCGCCGATCATCACTACCAGCAGTCGCTTGCGCGTGAACCTGCCTTGATTTATGCCAATATTCAAGCGCCGCTGCCTCACATTTATTTGGGTAACCTAGCAAGAGCCCGCGAACTCCTGCGCCGGGCCGAGCAAATGATTTCTGGTGAGCCGCAACTCACGGCCTGTGAAGGTTTGATTCTTGCCTGCGAAGGAAACTTCAAACGGGCCGAAGAACTTGCCGATGAAGCCGCCACATCGAAACACAGTGTGCACCATCTCCACCACATGATGCATACCACCGCTGAAGTCTACGCAATCTGCGGCAAACCCGAAAGAGCCATTCACGAACTCAAGCGCGCCTCCGAAATCGGTCTGCCCAATCATCGCGCCTTCGAAAACGACGCCCATCTACGCAGCATCCGCACCCATCCCGAGTTCCTGTCGTTGATGCGCGATCTACGCCGCGATCACGAACAACTCCGTCTCGAACTCGATCTCTCCAACCCCAGCGGCATCAAACCCCGCTCGTAGTCGTCAATTCGCCTGCGAGCAGCATCGGTCGGCTTTACCTGCGGAGGTGGGCGATCATAATTTCAAAACGCGACCGGGCCACAAGTCCCGATTAGGCGTTACCGGACAATGAGAATCAACATGGTTCCTGGTGAGCCGAAAATGCTGGAACCCCGAGTCTCGGAGTGAAGGCGACTTGCGCCTCTTCCACACCAAGGTTGCCCGAAACTCGCAAGGGCGCATTCGCGTCGATGTCAACCTCAATCCCGAAGGCGCTCCGGTCGACGCGCGTCTCTTTCAGACGTTCATCGACGACCCGGTTCGCAAGAACACCATCACCCTCTTCCACGCTCAAAAAGTCGCTATCTCACAGTCCACCGTTCCCCCTCGGCCACGTAAGTCCCCTGGTTTCCCGATCTCAATAGAGCCTCCTATACTTTCCGGCATAATTACACCGACGCCGCAGACCGAGATCCAACAGGAAGAACTCGGCCCCGAAGACCTGGACGGAATGACCATGCGCCACGGTCGCCGTCACCAGTCCACAACTTACCCCGCCCAATCCATTGGCCCCGGCCACCCCACCACTACCATCACCGACTATTGGTTTTCACCGGAGCTCCAAGCTTTTCTTCTTGTCAAACAGGTCGGTCCGGACGCCACCGTCCACACTCTCCAACTTCGAGACATCTCGCGCTTGGAACCCGCCGCTGCGTTGTTCACGGTTCCTCGCGGCTGCCATGTCAGCAAGCCGATCCCACCTTCTCGGTGACACTCCAACGGCTATCGCCCTGTTCTCTAGCCTGATTTTCCCTCTCGTGAAAACTCTTCCTGTTGTCAATCTGATGAGCGCGGTCCTGTAGGGCTGAATTCTGGTGGGAACCAGCGTTAGTGGTTTCGCTGAATTAGAAGGCCTTGGCTCCTTATTAACCGGTAAGGTGAAGTCCTGGAGCCGGTAGCATGAGTAACCGTCCGCCATGCATGAAAGCGGAAGCTGTGAGAATTTCCGGCGCGCGCGCTCGGCGCGCTCGCGTCTTCCTACTTCTTCGGATTCACCAGCGCCTGGTAAACCGCCGGCCGGCTCTGATACTCCACTTGAGGGCTGTCCGGGCCCAGCACCCGCTGAACCATTCCAATGAAAACGATATCGCTTGTCGGGTCGATCCAAAACCACGTGCCTGCGGCTCCATCCCAGAAAAACGTCCCGCGCCCATCCGGAAGATTGGCCTCCCCCGGGTCGTACTCGACCGCGCAATCGTATCCATATCCCAAGCCCGGCCGCATCACCTGGGCGCCGATGGAAAACTCACCCGTCAAAAGATTCGCCGCCAAATGATTCGTGCTCATCAATTGAACCGACGCCGCCGATAAAATCCGCACGCCATTCAGCTCTCCGCCGTTTGCCAGCATCTCCGCAATCCGAAAATAATCCTCAGCCGTGGTCACCATTCCGCCGCCTCCGGACGCCATCGTCGGTTGTTCCGCGTAGTCGCCGCCGAACCCCGGCGCCGGAACCACTTCGCCTTTTTCATTGCTCCGGTAGATCGTTACGAATCGCCCTCTCTTGTCCGCTGGCACAAAAAACCCGCTGTCTTTCATACCCAGCGGCTTAAAAATATGGTCCCGCATGAAATCTGGCAGCATTTGCCCCGACAGCTTTTCAATGATGTAACCCTGAATATCCATTGAAACGCTGTACACCCACTTCGTCCCCGGCTGGTACGCCAAAGGAATCTTCGCCAGCTTGCCGATAAATTCCTGCAGCGACTTCGACTGCATCACGCCCGTTTTCTGATACTCCTTGTCCACCGGCGTGTTGCCGAAAAAACCGTACACAAAGCCCGCCGTGTGCGTCATCAACTCTTTCATCGTCGGCGGATGAATGGGGTCCTCCAGAATCATGTTTCCCGCCCCGTCCACTCCTTTGCACACTTTCAAGTGCGCGAATTCAGGAATGTATTTCGCGATGGGATCCGAGGGCAGCCACTTCCCCTGCTCGTAAAGCAGCATCATGGCCACACCGGTCACGGGTTTGGTCATCGAAAACGCACGAAAGATCGTGTCGCGCGTCATCGCCGCCCCGCTGGCAGCATCTCGCATTCCATACGTTCGGTAGTCAACGACCTTGCCGTGTCGCGCCAGCAGCGTCACTGCCCCTGGTAACTGCTTCGCATCCACCGCCTCCTGCATCAACGCGTGCAACCGCTCCAACCGCTCCGAAGAAAATCCCACGGATTCCGGCTTCGCCACCGTCATATCGATGGTCGCGGGCTCACTGCCACCAGCTTGCTGCCCAACAACCCGCGCCGCTCCGCCCGCAATGGACAAAACGAATCCCAGAGCCACACCACAGCGAAAAGTGCCTGCCCTCATCGTGACTGTTCTCCTAATCCGCTCTAGCCGGGCCTTACCCCGTGCATCCGTCCTAAGGTGCACGATTATCCCCCAATTGGCCGCGGGCGTCAGCCGCTCTTAAGATTTTTATCCATGGAGTGCGCCAGCCCAGCTGGCGCTTTCGCGGTGCAGGAAACTGCCCTTGCTTCGCCTCGGCCATCGGCCGAACGTCGCGCTTAATCCTCTCCTCCACATGCCGCCTAGAAATGGACAGATCAGTGATCATCCACAATCTCTATCTCGTACCCGTTGCTCTTTCAGGAATTCCCTAGAGTAGGTACCGTCCACGACCGTCAATCAAACGTCGCAACGTTTCGATAACTTGTGACTAAGAAAAATCGTGTGGCGCGGGCCGCCCTTTTTCAGGCGACCACGCACGCTCCGCACCCGAACGTCGAATCCGCCTTCGCGCAAGCGCTGCTCGAACTTTCGATCATCTCGGGCCGCCCAGACGGCCAGCACGCCCTTCGTTTTCAGAGCCGCGCGCGCGGCCGCTATTCCGCGCTTGTCATAGAGCCCGGCGTTCTTCGAGGCGGTAAATGCGGCCGGACCATTGTCCACGTCCAGGAGCACGGCATCGAATTGGCCGTGGCCGGAACGGAGTGTGACGGCGACGTCCCCTGTCTCTACTCGCACCCGTTTATCCTTCAGCGGGGATCCCGCCAGCGGTCCGAGCGCACCACGATTCCACTCCACCACTGCGGGCACCAGCTCAGCGACGACAACCGTTGCATCCGGTGAAAGAAGATCGAGCGTCGCGCGTAGCGTAAAACCCATCCCAAGACCGCCAATCAGCACGCTAGGCCGCTTCAGCCTCCTCAACCCTTCGCACGCAACCGTGGCCAGCGCCTCCTCTGAGCCGTGCATGCGGCTGGACATAAGGATCGCGCCGTCGGCCAGTATGAGGTACTCGTCGCCGCGACAGATCAGCTTCATGACGGTACCGTCTGGACGCTCCGTCTGGTCGAGTAACTCGAAAGGCTTCACGAATCTGATGTTACAGGACAGGAAAACCCAAGTAAAAATGTACCGCTAACCATTGGTCAGGATTCAATCTTGGCCAGCGCGCCCCGCAAAAAACGGCGTTCCACATCGTTGGTGGCGAGCGCGAGCGCCTGACGATACGCGTCGGCTGCTTCGCCGTTTCTTCCAAGTCGCCGAAGCAAATCCGCGCGTGCCGTAGGGAGAACGTGAAATTCAGCAAGCGCGCCGCGTTTTTCCAGCTCGTCCAGTAGTGCGAGCCCTTCTTCGAGAGAGCGGCCCATCGCCACCGCGACGGCCCGGTTCACTTCGATGACAGGCGAAGGATTGTCCCTCAACAAAATGTCATACAATCCCGCGATTTGCCGCCAGTCCGTGTCCATCGGCGTCTTGGCATTCGCATGCAGCGCCGCGATGGACGCCTGCACCGCGTAAGCACCGGCCGCTCCGCTGCGCAGCGCCGATTCCGTCAGGCCGGTGCCTTCCTTGATCTGTTCCCGATGCCAGAGACTGCGGTCCTGCTCTTCCAGTAAAACGAGCTCGCCCTGGCTGCTGACGCGCGCGTCGCGCCGCGAATCGTGAAGCAGCATCAAGGCCAGCAACGCTTGCGCTTCCGGTTGTTGAGGCAGGAGTTGACAGAGAACCCGCCCGAGCCGAATCGCCTCCGCGCAAAGCTCTCGGCGAATCAGCGCATCCCCTCTACTCGCCAGATAGCCTTCGTTGAAAATAAGGTATACCACCAGCAACACGGCCTCGAGCCGGTCGCGCAAATCATCTTGCGAGGGGATGCGATACGGAATTCCAGCGTCCCGAATTTTCCGTTTTGCCCGCACCAGCCGTTGCGCCATTGTTGCTAGCGGTATCAGAAAGGCTCTTGAGATTTCCTCAGTCGTTACACCGCAAACAGTCTGCAGCGTCAGCGCAACTTGCGCCTCCGTGGGGAGCGCCGGGTGGCAGCAGGTAAAAATCAGTCGCAAACGGTCATCGGGAAACATTTCGTCTGTCGCATCAGTATCCGGTTGGACGGTCGATTCCGCGTAACGCGCAATCTCATCGCGCTTTGTATCGAAACACCGATCACGCCTGAGCCGGTCAATGGCCTTGTTGCGAGCCGTGCTGACCAGCCAGGCGCGAGGGTTCGCGGGCACACCGTCAGCGGGCCACTTTTGAATCGCCGTGGCATACGCCTCCTGCAGCATCTCCTCGGCTAAATCGAAATCGCCGAGGAGACCAATGAGCGTTGAGAGGATGCGGCCAGATTCCTCGCGGTGAAGCTTCTCGAAATCCATGCAGGTGACGGTGAATCACCGCCCTTCTTGAAAGTGACGGGCGTTAGCCCTTCGCGCTGTCCGCCCGAGCTTCGTGGACCCACAACGGCCGCACCTCGATGGAACCTGTGCGCGCACTGGGGATCTTGCCGGCCATGGCGATCGCGTCATCCAAATCAGCCGCTTCCACGAGATAGTACCCGCCTAACTGTTCCTTGGTTTCCGCGAAAGGGCCATCCGTGACAACGCGCTTGCCATGGCGCACGCGAACAGTCGAAGCCGACGAGATTGGTTTTAACTGCCCCCCTGCGCGGTGTTTGCCGGCCGCCGTGATTTCCTGCGTAAACTTGCCGTATTCCTGATACATGGCTCCGACTTGCTCAGGGGTCATGTTCAGGAAGTTCGCTTCCGTGTCATAGATAAGAAGAAGAAATTGCATTGTTGTTGCCTCCTGTAGGTTAGACGAACAGGCTACCCGGATATCGACATCGCTACTCAGGAATCAGCGGGGTTTGTGACGTCGGCCCTTGAGTTTTGACGATCCGCTGGATTTTTTTCGAGATGAATGTGCCACCCTGCTTCTCGGTGCTTCCTCCGAAGCTGCGGCTGCATCCATAGGAAATTGCTGGGAAAGGTTCACAGGGGCAGCGAGTTGCCAGGCCGCGGCCAAAGCGCGACGAATTGTAGTTATTTTGGCGGCTTTGAGACTGACGCTCGTGCATCCCTGGCGTCCCCATGCGCCTGTTTCCGGTGTGAAGACCAATGGTTCGGCCCGCACCAGCATCTCCTGCTCCACAGGTGTGACCTTCACCATGGCTCGGTTCGTGTTTGGGTAGCCCAGCGTTGCGAAGATCTTGCCCGCCACGCGGAAATCGGGATGATTCATGTGCGCCCGCTCCTCGGCTTCCGGGAAGCTCAAAGCCAGCTTGCGAAAATCGTTCGGTGTCACCTCAGACCTCCAGTTTGTGAAGAGCTGGTATGACAACATAAAGGTTTGCCCCGAGCAACGGGCTCTGAACCTGGATCTCTGTCCGGTAATGGCAAAGTGCGCCCCAATCCCTTGAAGAGGCTCGGCGCTGGCGTACCCGTTCTTGCCCGGGCGTGCTGATCAACTCCCAATCCCGAATAATGGCATACTGCGAGGCAAATTGGAGTGCACGCCAGCTCCGAGAGATGAGCGAGATCGAGCGAGCTGCGAGAGAAACGAGGGCCAGCATGAAAGCAGCCGTACTACATAAGTTGGGCAACCCGCCGCGCTATGAGGAATTTCCTGAACCGGCCGCGGGATCTGGCGAAGCGATTGTGCGCGTGCTGGCCGCGTCGCTGAAACCGATCGATAAGCAACTTGCCGCGGGCACGCACTACGCGAGTCCGCGCGAGCTGCCAGTGGTGTGCGGAGCGGACGGAGTCGGCCAGCTCTTGGATGGGGCGCGCATCTTCTTTGGCGGGCCGCGACGCCCGTACGGCGCGATGGCGGAGCGCACCGTCGTTCCTGCGGGATTTTGCTTTCCGGTACCGACCGGCATGGATGACGCCACGGCCGCAGCGCTGCCGAATCCCGGCGTCTCGGCACTGCTTTCTCTGAACAACCGCGCGCGCGTTGCAAAAGGTGAGACGGTGCTCATTCTCGGAGCGACGGGAGTTACAGGGGCGCTCGCCGTGCAGATCGCGAAGCTGCTCGGTGCGGGCCGCGTAATCGGCGCTGGACGCAACCGGGAAGCGCTCGAAAAACTCCGCGAGTTAGGCGCGGATGCCACCATCCGACTCGACCAGCCTGACGACGACTTGAAGAAAGCATTTGCAAGCGAGGCTGGCGACCGCGGATTCAATGTGATTGTCGACTACGTTTGGGGTCGTCCGACCGAAGTGCTTCTCGCTGCCATTACGCGCGCCGAGTTTGCCGCCGTGAATCCCGAGACACGCCTGCTGCAAGCAGGAGAAAGCGCAGGACCAACCATTTCGTTACCCGCCGCGGTCCTGCGAAGCACCGCACTGACAATTTTGGGAACCGCCGGAATGCCGGCGCGCGAAGTGCTCGTTGCTGCCATGCAGCAGGTCCTGGCATGGGGAGCCGCGGGCACAATACGCATCGAAACCGAAAAAATTCCCCTCGCCGATATCGAACAAGCCTGGCAGCGGACAGAACGCAGCCGCAGACTTGTCGTCATTCCTTAGATCGCTCGTCGCCTTTCTTAACTCCCCGCCAGGAGACATTGTGTTCCTTGAGAAGTGCGAGCGCGTACTGAATCGGAATGGCGGCGCCGGGAGTCCCGGTCGGCAGCGCGCTGGATTTGGCGAGTGACACCGAAGTGCCACGGAGCCAAAGCCCTTCGACGAGACCCACCACCGCGTGGGAGTCGGTGGCGAGCACAGGAGATCCACTCTGGCCTTTCACAACCGGATGGCTGAGAAGAAAAACATCCGCGGCGGGAGCGGACTTTTCTAGCTGCGTGGATTCAAAGCTCAGAACTGTGCCCGGGGAGGAGTCTTCGCGTGTCGACTCGAAGCTGTAAGCATTCTGGAGCCTTTGCGGGTGCAGTGAAAGGGCCAGCACGGCCTGTCCTTTAACGGCTGGGTCGGCGGCAAGCGGGAGAAACGTGACGCTGTACTTGCCGGTGAACGGATTGGTCGTGGTGCGAAGAATGGCCACGTCGTGCGCCGGATCTTTCGCGATGAGCGTGACTTGCAGAAGTTTGGGAGGAGAGTTCGGGCGGTTCACGAGAATGTAAGGCTGGCCGCCGTCGTGAAACGTTTCCAGTACGTGAGAGACAGTGAGCAGGTACCCCTCGTCGTTGATAAAGAAAGCGTTGCCAAAGAATGTGTAGTGGTAGCCGTGCGCGGCTGGGCTTTGATCGTCGGGATAAACAACGGGGCAAACGGAGGCGATAGCTGAGTCATCCGCTGTTTTTGCTTCTGCTTGGGCCTGCGATGGCGCCGAGCGAACCCCGAAGGGCACCACAGCGCACGTAAAGATGACAGCCGCAAGCGCGGCAATCGCTGCGGATTTGCTGCGGCGAGTTTTGTAGAAGCTCCAGCGCACGAGATCCTCTCTGGCAATACTTTGACAAATCGGCGAGTGCGCGTAAATGGCAAGAAAGGTCGGAAAAGGGACAGGTGTGCGGACCCAAGCTTTTTAACCTTGGCCTTAGGAAATCTCGCGCCGACCGGTCAAAAATGAGCTTGACAAACACCCGTCTTTACGGTAATTTCAGTACAGAGAGAAATAACAGAAATGACAGACACTACTAAAGCGACACTTTCACCCGTAGCCCAGAAATTCATTCTCCACTGGGGCGAGATGGGCACCCGTTGGGGCATTAACCGCACCGTGGCCCAGGTGCACGCTCTTCTGTTCCTTTCGCCTGTGCCGGTGCCGGCGGATGAGATCTCGACCACGCTGGCGGTGGCGCGGTCGAACGTGAGTACCTGTTTGCGCGAGCTGCAGGGGTGGGGGATCGTGCGCGTAGTGCATGTTTTGGGCGACCGACGCGACCACTTCGAGTCCATCAAGGATGTCTGGGAGATTTTCCGGATTGTGAGCGAAGAGCGGAAGAGGCGCGAGATCGATCCGACTCTGCGGGTGCTCGCGGAGTGCGTGGCGGAAGCGAAGGCCCACCCTAACGGGGAGGAGGGCGCCTACACACGCGAGCGGCTGGAGAGCATGTTGGAGTTTCTGACCATAATGACGGGACTGTTTGACGAAGTGCTGCGAATGCCGGTTGCCGCGCTGAAGGGAGTTGGGAAGTTGCGGGGGAAAGTGGTAACGCTGCTGGGGAAGAAGGCGGCGAACGGATGAGGAAGGGGCTCGCACATGCGGTCTCTGGAGAAGGCTATGCAAGCAGCGACAGTCACGGACGATAGCAAAGTTATGCGAGCGAACATGGGAGTGGCAGAGCGGCTGCTCGTGCCTTGCGTGCGGATCGCCCTTGCTGCCGGGTTTCTTTCTTCGGTCGCGGACAGGTTTGGGTTATGGGGACCTCCGGGTTCCCCCAAAGCGGCTTGGGGAAACTGGAGCAATTTCGTGAAGTACACGGCGGTGCTGAACTTCTTTCTACCACAGCGACTGGCGCCGATTCTGGCCGGGATTGTCACGATTGCGGAGAGCAGCCTTGGGGTTTTGCTAATTCTAGGGCTGTGGAAGCGCGAAGTCGCCGGGTTGAGTGCCGGGCTGCTTTGTCTGTTCGCTTTGGCGATGGCTGTGGCACTCGGCGTCAAGGCTCCGCTCGACTATTCGGTATTCGCGGCGGCTGGCGCAGCCACGATGTTGTTTCTGCGAGCGGAAAAGAAGGAACTATGATCTCGCTGACATCGGAGTTTACGGACGGGAAAGGGCGGCACGCGCGGGGGTGGTTGTTCTTTGATGCGCAGTGCGCGTTTTGTACCAGGATCGCGCGCTGGCTGGCGCCGATTTTGGAGCGGCGCGGATTGGCGGTGGCGCCGTTGCAGGATCCGCGGGTCGGGGCTTTGCTTGGAATGACGCGCGATGAATTGCTGCGCGAGATACGACTTTTGCTTTCGGATGGACGGCAGTTTGGGGGAGCGGATGCGGCAGTGGCTTTGGCGCGCGAAATTTGGTGGGCACGGCCGCTGGTGTGGTTTAGCAGAGTACCGGGAGGGATGGGGGCGCTGAGAAGCTGGTATCGGTCGATCGCGATGCATCGGAGTTGTGTCGCGGTCAGCTGTCCAATTTCTGAAGTGACGAAGCGAGCTTAGCGCTCGAGAGGAGACCATCATGAACGCCCTGCTTGTGCTCCTATGGTTGGCCGGCTTTGTGCAAATCCTTATCGCGGCTTCCAATTTGTTCCTGCCACGGAAATTGAATTACCAGGAAAACCTCGAATGCGTGTCGCCGATCATCCGGCAAATTTTCGTGGTGCATTCGGTGTACATCGTCGGTGTGTTGTTGTTGTTCGCGGCGCTGACTCTCGGATTTGCTTCCGACCTTGCCAGCGGCAAAGGCCTCGGGAGATTTCTGGCTGCGGGGATCGCGGTTTTTTGGCTGTTCCGCGCGCCAGTGCAGCTGCTTTACTACGATGCTTCTTTGCGGCGCACGAACCGGCTGGGGGATATTGCGTTTACCACGGCGGCTATATTTCTTACCGTGGCGTACGGCGCGGCGGCATTTCTGCCGCGCGGCTGAGCCGCTTCAATGAGTCAGAAATCCAGAATACTAGGCGCTCTTCGTCCGCAGATTTTGCTGGGCGTCGTGATTTGGGTGGCTCTCGCGGTTGCGAGTTTTTCACCCAAAGCACATCTCGGCATTATTGAAGTGTTGTTTCTGCTGGGGCCGTGGCTGGTTGTGCCGCTCGGCGCGGATCTAATCAAGGGCACGTCAAATACCAAGAGCAGCGGCGTTCTGGACTGGGTGCTGTTCGCGGCGGCTTCGCTGACCACTGTTTCGTTCTTTCTCGATAACCGAACCGCGGCGGCTTGGTTCGCCGGGTCCTGGCTCTTGGTGTGCGCTGTGTTCGCCGGCGACGGCTTGCGACGATTTGTGATCTCTGGGACGAATTCTTTCACGCAATTTTGCTTTGCGGTGGGGGAAGGTTACTTGCTGGTTGCAGGCGCGTGGCTGGTCGCGTCGCGCGCCGGATTACAACTTTTGGCATTTCGAGAGCCAATCGTTTTGTTAACTGCGGTGCACTTTCATTTTGCCGGGTTTGCTTCCGCGGTGCTTGCCGGGCTTACCTATGAGCGATTTCACGAGAGCCGGTGGAAGGCGCTCCTGAGAGTTGCGCTTCTTGCCGTCGTGTGTGGGCCGGGAATTTTGGGCTTGGCGTTTTTGCTCGGGCCGAAGGTGAAGCTGGTTGCGGCGTTGTTGATTGCCGTGGGTCAGCTCGGACTTGCGAGTGGCATGGTTCGCTTGGGCATTTCCGCGAAGAACAGCAGCGGGCGCTGGCTGTTGGTTGTGGCAGGTGCGTCCGTCGCAGCTGGGATGATTTTGGCGGCGGTCTGGGCGATTGGTGAGTATCCCCTGCAAGCGTTCGTCAATATCCGGCAGATGGCGGAGTTTCATGGCATCTTGAATGCGGTCGGATTTGCAGCTTGTGGGTTGATGGGATGGACGAATAGGAAAGCAGAGCGAGCAGCCCTGAGTTGAAGGCTGTAGCCTCTTCTCGGTATTCAGACCGGAATCATTTATCTTGGCGCGCCGCTTCAATAAAGAAGCGGAGCAGCACAATTCGGTGGGCGTCCCGACTGCAGCCCTATCTGAGCGCGGCGTAGAGAGCTTGTTTCCAGCGAGCGTTGTCGATGCTCCAGAAGACCTTCGCTTTTTGGCCTGCGGTGAGAGATGAGGCCCAGACTTCGCGGTTGCGTTCGTTGTGGGCGACGTTAAGGCGGTCGACTACGGTCATGCCGCGGGTGAGTTCGCTTTGCGTTTCGACTTCGACGAAATGCTCCGATTGTGAGGTGACGATGGAGGGCTCCAAGGCAGCGGCCATGGCGACGGGGTCGGGCAGAGAGATGCCGTGTTCGCCGGATTGCTCGAGGAAGGCTTGTTGCGCGCGGCTGTTGCACTCGATAGCGAATTTCGCGACGGGTGTGGCAAAACCCAGAACATGTTGAATGTCGGATGGATTGAGGACCGCTTCGCCGCGGCAGAGATGCCAGCCGACGAGCTCGATGGGAAGGCCACTTCTCATCACGATGCGCGCCGCTTCGGGATCACACCAGATGTTGTATTCGGCGGCGGGAGTGACGTTGCCTTCGCAGCAGGGCGCGCCGCCCATGACTACACAGCGGCTGACTTTTCCGGCAATGCGGGGCTTCATTTGCAAGGCGAGAGCGACGTTGGTGAGCGGGCCAAGCGTGACCATGACCAGGCCGGGGTGAGATTCGATTGTATCGATGATGGCCTCGGTGGCGCTTCGTTTTTCGGGGGCGCGGTGCGGGGGCGGGTAGGCGTGATCGCCGAGGCCATCGCGTCCGTGAAACCAGGACGCATTGATGTGCGGGCGCTTTAGCGGTTGTTCCGCGCCGGGGAATACAGGGACATGGGAATCGCAAAGTTCTGCCGTGTAGAGAGCATTGCGAGTGGCTTGATGGACATCCACGTTTCCGGCGACGGTGGTGATGGCCAGAACCTCGATTTGGGGAGAGCGCAGCGCCATGATCAGCGCAACGGCGTCATCGGAAGCCGTATCGGTATCAATCAGAAAGGAAGGTTCCACGCGACGCAGGATAACAAATTGTGGCGCGAAACCTGGCACAAAAATCCGCGGCATCTACTAGCGGGTCTCTAGAAGTTCGCCGGTTGAGCTAACGCGGCACCGGTTCGTATCTTGGCGAAGATTTTCCTGACTGCCGGAACTACTTTTTAATCTTTTTCGAAATATGCATCTTCACTTCTTTGCCAGTGACGTCGAGAACGTAGGCGTGTCTGCCCTCGATGGCAATTTGCGTTAGCTCGTTCACGGCAACCGCTGGTCCGCGGCTATCGGTGTGTCGGTCCGGATTGTAGGAATATTCGACAAAATAAATCGTATCTTCGGTTTCAATGGTGTAGTGCATGGTGTTTTTATCGCCCAACAATTTCGAAGAGACATCGGTTTCCGAAGTGACTTCCACCTTCGCTGGTTTCCAGTGCCGGTTTTTCGCCGGGGATGTGGTCGCTGCGATCAGCAACGCCAGGATGAGAAGGCTTAGCTTTTTCATCGGGATTCTTTCGCGAAGTATAACGCCATTCCGGTCTCTGCTACATGAGGCCGCTTTGGCGGGCTAGTTTTAGGGCTTCGATGGCGGCGCCTCGAGCGCCGGCAGTGTCTCCGTTGGGGATGACGTGGATGGGAATGCCAGCTTGCTCTTCGCGCTGATCGGGCATCCCCGCGCGGATCTCTTTCATAAACCATTGTTGGAACTCTTTGCTGGCCTCGAGGGCGCCGCCGCCGACGATCAGGGCGTCAGGGTCGAAGGTATTGATCATTTCGTCGAAGAAGAGTCCGAGTGCGTGGGCTTGGACTCGGAAGATTTCTTTGCAGAGGGGATCGCCCTTGTCGGCGAGGCCGCGGACGAGCTTTGCGGCTTGATGGGGCGGAAGTTTGGCCAGCTCATGGCCGGGGTAGCGCGGAAGAAAATAGGGGAGGAGATTCCGTTCGATCGCGGTGAGGGAACAGAGGGACTCGAGGTCACCTATGCGGCCGCAATTGCATTGCGGCTTGATGCCTGGCGTACCGGCGATACTTTGATAGGGAAGGAGGACGTGGCCCAGTTCTCCACCAAAACCGTTTTTGCCCTTTACGACGTTGCCATCAAGGATGATGCCGCCTCCGTTGCCGGTGCCGATGATGATGGAGATGGAGGTTTCGCGGCTGTCCGCGCCGAAGATGGCGTAGTGGCCCCAGAGCGCGGCGGCATTAGCGTCGTTTAAATAGGAGACGGGCTTGCCGAGTTTTTGCGCGAGGCCATCGCGGATGTCGAAGCTGGCCCAGTTGGCGTGAACGAAGTTGGTGGAGCCTCGGGCGCTGAGCAGGCCTGCGGCGCTGGCGGGGCCGGGTGTATCGAGGCCGAGAGCGACAATGTCGGAGAGCTGGACGCCTACGTTTTTGGCGGCGATTTGGAGGCCGTCGGCGATTTGGCGGAGGCAGATTTCCGGCCCCTGCTTGGCGAGGGAGGGATGCTCGCACAGGCCGTCGATTAGAAATTTTTCTTGCGCGTTCACCAAGGTGTAGTTTACGGCGGTTCCGCCGAGGTCTACTCCGGCTACGACTGTCACGTGTTTGCTCCTGTGCTGTGCGATGATTGCTCGGCCCAAGCGTAGCAGAATCGCGGAGGATCGGGTACGGCGGCTGGCCGATGCTTCAGCAGTTGCGTAAAACTTCCGTGGAATGCGTGAGTTACGCGTTCACCTTTTGTTCATTCCTTTTCCAGATTGCGTGCATTGGCAGAAAAAGCGTGGTGTGCGAAAACGTATGCACGATGCCGGTGCGTTCAGGTCTGGCGGCCTCGCGCGGTCGAAACCGCAGAAACTTAAAAGAGGGAAGGACAATCGACATGAAAAATTTCAAAGCTTTGTTGCCGAAAACGGTGTGGGTCGGGACTCTGGGAGTCGCGGCGATGCTGCTGGGGTGGACGCCGTCGTGCAAGGCGCAGGAGGTTAGCCCCGCGATTTTCACAGATACGGGAGTGGAAGATGCTTATCCGGTGGCGAAGCCCCTTGCAAAGAAGCCTGCGAGAGTGCAGGTTGCGGCGCACGCGGTTCAGAGCGTGGCGAGCAATGACTCGAACGAGCGGAAGCAGAATGCGCACCGGGTGGCTCGCAAGGTGAAGGTGACGGCCACACCGGGGCTCTAGGGACTTAGGTATCGGCAGGTTCGTTAAGCAGAGAAAGGCCCGTCGGAGCACCGCGGAATGCGGCGATGCAGGCGCCGGGCGAGTGAAACCGGCAGTGGCCAGATGTGCGGACCCTGCCGGTTATGGTTTTGAGGCAAGGGAATCGTGGAGGGCGTAGAAGCTTGGCTTGGGATTGAGCTGCGCGTCGAAGGGGAGGGGGCGCTGAGGGAGGGCGTCTTTGCGAGGGCGGAAGTTTTGGAGCCAGGAGTCGCGGTCGGAGAGGCACCAGGTTAGGACGGCTCTTACGGAATTGTGGCGAAGAATGTTTTCGAGGAAGCTGCGATAGAGTTGGGCGACTTGGCGATCGCGTTCGGGAATGTCGGCGGGCATCGCGGAATCGTCGACGTCTAGTTCGGTGACGAAGACCTGCAGGTTGAGTTTTTGAATTTCCAATAAAAATTTGTTGAGGCCGTTCCAGGTGGGGGTGCCTTCGTTGGTGCGCAGGTGGGATTGCACGCCGAGGGCGCGGATGGGGACGCCTTTTTTGATTAAGCGTTGCAACATGGCGAGGATGGCTTCGCGTTTGGCGTCTTGGGCGGTGGCGTCGGTTTCGATGTCGTAGTCATTGTAGGTGAGGATGGCGGCCGGATCGGCTTTGGCGGCGATGCGGTAGGCGAGTTCGACGTAGTCTTCGCCAATATTTTGCAGCCAGAGCGAGTTGCGCAAACCTTGTGGATTTTTGTGCGTAGGATCGATGGCTTCGTTGAGGACATCCCAGGAATGGATGCGGCCTTTGTAGCGGGCGACGACGGTTTGGATGTGCGTGGTGAGTAGGGAGACGGCGTTTTGTTGGGTAATGGCGGAGTCGAGCCACGGGGGATTGTGCTCGTGCCAGCAGAGATTGTGGCCGCGGGCCGGGATGTGATGGGA
>Ga0210393_10000764_pt1 | contig 27890 bp, 34 predicted proteins | sample IncBWC27OmetaG_FD_160068 | JGI IMG/M metagenome (GOLD analysis project Ga0210393, IMG submission 160068) | Forest soil microbial communities from Barre Woods Harvard Forest LTER site, Petersham, Massachusetts, United States - Inc-BW-C-27-O ...
ATGGGAAGAATGTCATTATTTGTGTTGAGCAGGAGCCAGGTAGCGGCGGTAAGGAGAGTGCGCAAGGCACCGTGCGCAACCTAGCAGGCTACACAATCGGCAAAGACAAGGTGACAGGCGACAAGATTCTGCGAGCGGACCCTTTCAGCGTACAAGTGAATGAAGGCAACGTACGCGCCTTGCAGGGCGCTTTATGGTGGCCTTATCTGCGCGATCAGCTTTCACTATTTCCCATGGCGAAGCTGAAAGACGGAGTGGATGCGGCAAGTGGAGCTTTTGCCGTGCTTACCAACAAGGTGCGCGTAGGTGCTCTGTTTGGGAAGCGATAATATAGCATGGACGAGTATAAAGAACGCAACGCCAAAATCACAGGGACCATGCTCGGAACTGAAGATCATGGAATCCTGTCTTGTTTTGTCTATTTAGAATGGAAGGGAGCAGGTCAAGGATTTGGAGGCTATTGTTTAGACACTCCCATAAAAGACGGCAAAGGGAAATTTAAATGCCGTCAGGGCACCGCGTATGGTATGGAGTTTATTTCTCGAATCTTAAGAACAGTGGGAGTGGATAAGTGGGAAGACCTAAAAGGCAAACATTGCCGCATTCGTAGCAATTACAGCAAGATCAAAGCTATTGGACATATTATAGATGATGTTTGGTTTGAACCAGAAGTTGATTTGTTGTATTTGGTAGAAGAGGAGATCGAATGAAGCTCCAAATCTGCACAGCAAAGAGCCAACACAAGAACGGCGGAGTCTTTTCCACTGTTGAATTGGCGTTTGACAATGCCTGGGATGTTGCTTCGACGAAAAGGAAACTGGAGCAACTACTTGAGGCGCTAACTGAAACCCATATAATGGTGATGAGCAATCCCGGTCGCAAAGTCTGCATCCCTTTCCCTGTAGATGGTGTGGAGATAGTAGATGCGGGAATGGCAGGCGCAGTTCCGTCTGCTGCCTCAGCTCCAACTTTACTGACATGAAATCACCCTCTATACACGTTGAGCATTTGGAGCGTGTCATTGTCAAATGCCTTCCTTATCCCTCTCCAAGCAGGCACACGAGCTAATTGCAAAATACCTCAATAAGAAATACCACATACTTGATTCCTACCAGTTGGATAAAACAACGTACATTTTGCGATTCGAGAAAGTGATTAAGTGAACACAGTTGTCATCATTCCCGTAGGACAAAGTCCCGAGACATTCAAAAGCACGCTGCTGGTGTGTTTGCGCTGTCACGATTGCCAAACACCACATCCCTTGCATGGTAAAGATGTCGACACTTGGGTGGACGCAGAATCCCAAGTCCGATTCACTTGTCGTTACTGTGGTGCAGTAAATTGGTATGTGGGGGACAAGCTGCATACCTGCTACAAATGGAAGTCTATCGTTGCAATGGATCGTATGACCAGCCCTCCACGTGAAAGATTATTATGAAATACGTTATTTACGAAATAGAAAAGCTTGCAGGTATGCCTCAAGCCATAATCTTCACCCCTGCGATTGAGCACAAGGACATTTTAAAGATGCTTCCTTCCTCTGCAAAAGTCGTGTCAGCCGGATTGATTCAAATCAAAGACAAGGAGATGTTAGTGGTGCTAGGGTCCTACTCGCTGAATCTTCCTTACGACAGCGAACGCCAATCGAAGGATGAAATGATGCTCAAGTTCTGCCTTGCTCAGACGCTGCTTTGAAGCTTGCAAAGATCCACGTAGATGGTAAACTGTGAGCATGAGCTACTCCAATTCCAACTATGTACTCCGCACTTTTACCCGTGCCGTGATTTACTTCTTCACGTTCCGTTTTCTTACTGCGCTGTTTCCCCGCAAGCCTGTTCGCCAACACATTTCAGTTTATCGAGGACACGGAATCATTGACGAGATCTCTGAAGCGGGAGCAATTAAGCAAGGAAGAATTGAGCCGCGTTCTTTCTTTTATTACTTGGGCGTTTTGTTTGCTGTTGCCGTGCTGAGCTTGTCCGTATTTGCAATCTACCAGGCAGTCACAGCCAAGTAATGTAATTGCTTTTGCAAGGGCGTTCCGCTAAGCGTGCTTTCAGCAAACTGCCAAGGTGTGCAGTTTCGCTTCTATTTATATGAGCGACGCGAAAGCCACTACCAATCAGTCTGCCAAGGCAATAACCAACAGCGAACTTGTCAACCACGCACTTAGCCTGCGTGGTGCTTTTTTGGAGCAGTTCCTCGACCGCGGCAAGGACATTGACAAAGAATGCGGATACCCTGAGTTTCTCACTCCTGCGCTGCTCAAGCTGCTTTATGACAGGGAAGGCATTTGCAAGCGGGTGGTGAACATCTTTCCCGATGAGTGCTGGAAGCAGGATCCTGAAATCATCGAGACGGACGATACCAAAGACACTTTGTTTGAAGCGACGCTGAATAATATCCTCAAGCAATTCCAACTGTTCAGCATCATGCAGCGTGCGGACAAGCTGAGTGGAATTGCAACATTTGGAATTATGTTGTTAGGGATTGATGACGATAAGCAACTCATTGAACCTGTGGATGGGGTACCACTGGACGGTTCTGTTCCAACCTGGCTCGCATTGAAGCCCGGGCAGAAGATGGATATGCGCAAAAAATACACGCGCAATCCCAAGCACAATTTAATCTACACTCGCGTCTTTGATGAGACTGCGGTGAGCATCAACAAATTTGAGATAGACATCAGGAGTCCTCGTTATGGGTTGCCGTTGCTCTACAATGTGAATTTTATCCAGTATGGAGTGAACACACAAATTATCCAGCCCGTAGCGCCCATGCCTACGAGCCCGACGCCTGTGCATTGGACACGCATTATCCATTTAGCGGACAACAGGGAGAGCAGTGAGGTCTATGGGGTGCCTCGCGCCTCGAGCGTGTACAACCGCCTTATCGACCTGCGCAAGGTGCTTGCAGGCAGCGGCGAGATGTTCTGGAAGGGCGGATTCCCTGGCATTAGCTTTGAGGTCAACCCTGAGCTGCAAAGCACAGCACAACTTGACCCCGAAGAGATGCGCGAGCAGTTTGAACGCTACCAACAAGGCTTGCAAAGGTATCTGGCGTTAGTAGGTGTTACAGCCAAGAGCCTCCAAGTCCAGCTTGCGGATCCTTCCAACCACTTTAAGACACACATGCAAGCGATCGGGGCCTCACTCGGGATTCCTTACCGTGTGCTTATTGGAACGGAGGAGGCAAAGCTGGCAGCGGATCAAGATGCCACTGCATGGATGGAGCGAGTAGGCAACAGGCAGACGAAATACTGCACGCCTTACATCATTGAACCTGTTATCACTCGCCTCATTTATATGGGGATCTTGCCGCCGCTGCAAGACATGCAGAAAGGCATCATTGTAAATTGGGAGGACTTGCACAGCCCGAGTGACACTGAGAAGGCGGAAGTGGCAGACACGCTCATGGACGCGCTGAACAAATACGTGACAGGCGGCTGCGATACGGTTATCCCTCCCAAAGACTTCCTTGTCATGTTTATGAACAAGACGGAAGAGGAAGCAGATGCAATCCTCGGCAACCTCAAAAAGTACTTGAGCACGAGTGCCGATCCGAATTCACAACGTGCGGCACTCAACCCCGCAGCTCCCGGAACTCCTCAGCCGCCACCCCCCGGAGGCGTGCCTATCCCGGGAGCCAAGAACGGTGAAGGCGCCTCAGTGATGGACAAGGTGAGTAATTTTCCTAACGGAGGGGATCCCAAAGATCAGGCCCGTGCAGCTCGAGGAGGAGCGTTTGGCAAAGGCGGCTTAGATCAAACCCAAGCTGCATCACCTATGAAAGCACCCAGCCTCAAAAAGCCGCAAACGATCCAGCCTGCTGCGAAGCTAAAGAGTGCGAGTGCAAAAATCCCCAGTCTCAACGAACAAGCTTTTGCAGACGGAGCCACTGCCAAGCGCACAGGCAAAGGTCCGTCTGTTCCTAAAGCATGGGTAGGAAATCGTTCGCAGTATATCCAATATAAAGCGGGCTATCGCAGTGCAGCACACAACAGGTCATGAAAAACAGATTCCATAGAAAGCCGCTTTCCTACATGGAGCGAGAAGCCGCCTGGAATGGCGGCAGTGGTAGCGGTCCCAAGTACGGGGTCCAGCTCCCCAAAGGACCTCCTGGCAGCAAGATCCAAAAAGGAAGCAAACTCAAACCAGCCCCTGCGGCCAAGGCTCCTTCCGGACAAGGAAAGAGCAGCAAGGCTAGTGGCGGGATGAAGTTTGGCAAGAAACAATCTCCGCGCGAAGTAGTTACTCCCTCCTGACATGCCAGTCGCCAAGCGAGTTGATCCCTCCCGGACGATGCTGTTGCAGACTAAGTTTGCAAACGAGCTAGCGGCACGACAAGAATGGCTCAAGGAGCAAGTAACAAAGCACATCCTCCACGAGGATAGCTACGGTCTCGGCAAGCCTGTCGCGAATGCAGACTATCAATTCCTTACCGACAGTGGTAAGTTGAAAGCTTTTAGCAGTTGGCTCCAAGATCAAATAGATGCGGGTGTGCTCATGGGAACAGGACAAACAGACGCCGCAGATCCCCTTACTATTAAATATATCCAGAGTGCCTACAAGCAGGGCGTGACGCGAGCCTACCTCGACGCGCATTCAGGGGACCTTGCGACGGATCCTGATTTCTACAATAAGAGCGCAGAAGCTTTCCTTGCGGAGTCTATGGGAAGTCCTGTCGCAATTGAACAAGTTCAGCTGCTTGCCACACGCACCTTCGAGGAAATGAAAGGTCTAGGCAATACGGAAAAGACGCAGCTAAATCGCATCCTTGCAGACGGGCTCGCAAACGGCTCACACGCTGACGAAGTTGCAAGGGACATGACTGATCAGATTGACGGTTTAACCCGCACACGCGCCAACGTCATTGCAAGAACCGAGATTGTACGAGCCCATGCAGAGGGACAGCTAGACAGCTACGAAAAGTTAGATCCTAATAAACAACTAGGCGTGGAGGCGGAATGGTCCACAGCGGATGATGATTTAGTGTGTGACGAGTGCGCAGACATGGCTGCTGATAATCCTTACACAATCGAAGAGGCTCGAGGTCTAATTCCTGCGCACCCCAACTGCCGCTGTTCTTGGATTCCATATCAAGCTGATCTTGAAGAGGCGCCTACAGATAATATAAGGCGCAGGGTGTTTGATTCCCTATTCAAAGCAGAAGGACTTGCTGCATGAAACTAATTGATTTAGAGCCTGAATTCTTGAAGTTAGCGTCATTGACTGAAGAAAAAGGATTTCAACGGCAAGAGACAATTGAAGGGGCTGATGGAATTTGGTTTGTGTGCCCTGCTTGCTTTGAGAAAAATAGAGGATGTGTCGGGTCACATCATATAATTTGTTGGCGTCCGCATGTTCCCCAAACACAAACCCCCACACCCGGAAGATGGGAGTTTGTCGGAACGAAATTTGAAGACCTAACACTGAAAGCGGGTTCTTCATCTATTTTACTTAAAGGAGGATGCAATGCACATTTCTTTATAGAAAATGGCAACATTCGCATGTGTTGATTTTTGCGATAATACACAGTGAACACCTTACCCGAAGAGCATGTACTATATTGCCGCAGGATTGCGCGAGGCGACGTGTTGCTATGTACAGCCATAACACGCGAGCACAAGCGCCGCCGGCCGCAAGACAAATTATATTTCCGTACGGACTATCCTGAAATCTTTAAGAATAATCCAGATGTAGTGAGTGCGGGCCCAATGGAACGAGGCCCTTCCGCTCCTTTTGTAAATGTCCGCAATTTGGATTTTATAATGTACGAGCAGATGAATGGCTGCCATCTTATTGACAGCTTTGCTTCAGGTGCTCATATGGCAGTAGGTGAATGCCCCAAAACTATAAGCCTACATCCCTCTCAAGAAGATAGAGACTGGGCAGCTAAAGAACTACCCCCAGACTGCCACAAGAATGGATTTGTAGTGATTGCTCCGGGACCGGGTTTGTGGGAAGGGCGTAATTGGGAGGAGCAAAAATGGTGGATGTTGATAAACTACATCCATAGGGAGTATGGGCTGCCTGTGGTAGTGACAGGAGTAGTGGAAGGCAAATCGCGCCACTATATACTCCCTGTGCCCGATCGACATGACTTTAGAGGCAGAACTTGCACATTCTTGCATTTAGCTGCTATTATTGGTGCTGCGAAACTCTTCATCGGTATTGACAGCTTTCCGTGCCACGTAGCGGGCGCGATGCGCGTTCCTCGCGTGGTTCTATTTGGGATCACGAGTCCTGAGTGCATTCTTTGTGACGCACCTAACACGGTAGCGATAAAAAGTGATGCCGCACACCCTTTCACCGGAATCCGCCATCGCATCAAAGGGGGCATGGCGACAATTGATTTAGGATGGCCTGCAAAGAATCCGATGTCTACTATTTCCGTGTCGCAAGTTACAGACGCTATTCCAAAATTACTAAAATGAGATATCTTTTAGGTACAGGCTACCATCCAAATTCAAAAACTCCCATTCCGGCTGAGGAGTTTGCTCGCGTGTGGCTCAACAATCTTTCTATAAAAAAGGATTACTATCCTTCCGCTTGCGTAGTTATAGGGCACAATGTCCCGATGCTTTATTTTAACCGGGGATTTACGCCGGTCCCTTTGAAAGGGGATTTAGGACATATCAGAGATAAGCATGAGGGCAGGAAGAATCATCATCTTGTGGGATGGACAGGGACGATGCTCGCTCTTGCGTTGTTGGCGTATAATTCAGAGTTGGATTTAATCTATAAGGAGCAAGATGCCTTAGGTTTCGGGCATGTAGAGGAACATCTTTACAAAGATGTAGGAGACGGAGGTATGACAATAGGTCCGCCGCTCGCGTCTCCTCACCAAAAACTCACCTCTGCACAATCACTGTTTCTAGTTAAGCACTTTTATATTCCAACCTTTGTTCAGCACTACCTATCCTGTGGGGAGGATGCGTGTTATGCCGGGCAATTCGGAGAGCAGAAGTTTACTAGGCTGTTTAACATGGATCCTAGAATGGTTAGAGTGTCTGGGAATTGGATCCTGGATCGTAACCGTCCCATGACTTGGGATGCTCCTGTGTGGTCTGCTCAGCAATGGACATTGGAAGAATTTAACGAAGCAAAAAGGAGAAACCTAATATGAACGAAACACCGATGTGGATCAATTTAGGATGTGGTGCTAACATACTTCCCGCGCCTTGGCAAAACCACGACAGGGATGTGGATGTCACTACGCGTCTACCGTGGCTGGACGGAACTGTGGACTTCATCCTAATTGAACATTGCCTTGAGCACGTCACAGGCCCGGAGGGCTTTCACTTTATGCGTGAGGCTTACCGTATCCTTAAGAAAGGGGGAACGCTGCGCATTTGTGTTCCTCAGCTACGAAATCTTTCACAGGATGCTCGCGTGAGCATAATCACTTGCCACGGGCACTTGATGGTTTACTGTCCAGAGAATATGGAGCTCATGCTCAACACAGCGGGCTTTTCAAATGTCCGCGTAGGAGTCCCTCGCAAGGAGTGTGACGGACACTGGAAGATTCCTCAGGTGGGATTGGAAACGGACACGCTGGAAACAATGAGGACGGAAGCAATCAAATGAAAATAGACACTCCTGAGGCATTTCGAATTAGGAAGTTAGTAGAAAGAGGATTTACAGCAGAGGATTTGTTACGAGCGTGTCCCGGATATCATTGGGAGGCTCTAAAAAAGTATCTCATACAGTGTGATATCTCTGTTCCCGCGGATCCTGTTGAGCAGGTAAAACCAAAAGAGGAAGAGACTCCTCTAGATATTTCCAACAGCTTCCTTGTGCTGCTTGACCAGATCGAGAAACAAGCTGCCGCAGTAACGGATACCGTGCAAGCGGTAGAGGGAATAGTATCCCGTGCCCCTACCGAGGCGGAAATGGTCGCTTGTATGAGTAACTATTACGCCCTGTGGTATCAACTGGAAGAACCTCGGATGCTGTTCCATCGCTTTGCTGCGTTCTTGCTCCACAGAAACTTTATCATCATACCGCGTCCTATCTTAAAACCAATTTCCGATGCCGACCATCTCAAAGCTCCCGGTCTTATTGCCGCCTCCCCCGTCCAAGCAGGTTGTATCTCAGACAAGCCTGCCTCCTGATCTTGCGGTTGTATTGGAAGAGTTAATACAAGTAAAAGCGGATAAGTTTTTTGGTAATGTGACAGTGTATATCGAGAACGGTGTGGCGTTCCGTATAGTGAAGTCTGAGAATATAATGGTTAAAGACCGCCTGCCAAAGGTTTAATTTACCAGGTAGGAAATGTTTCTGTATTGACTTCTTGGTAGGACCATCTATGTGGTAATGGTAGTTCCATAGTGGAGTGACCTGTTTAAGGGGCTCAAGTTTTTGAACTTGGCCCTTACTCTCCGTCACTCATATGAAACAAAAACGCGTCAAGCGTGCTCGGTCCGTGTTCGTTCGCAACCGCAGCGCCGCAAAGCTAATCCAGAACGAGCGCCAGGAAATCATTTTCAATCTGCGTCCATCCAAGAACCTGATCCGCAATGAGACGCTAGAGGGTCGGAAGTTCACCGTCGTGCCGATGGTGATGATGACAGAGGGGGTTCACAGAGGGTCCAATGGATCTCTGTACTATCCCGCAGACGAGCTGGGCAAGACGCCTTGTGTCTGGAACATGAAGCCGATTGTCGTCAACCACCCTGAAGCTAACGGAGTGGGCATGAGCGCCTGTGATCCTGAGGTTGCGGAGAAGTACAAGATCGGAATGATCATGAACACGGAGTTTGATGATCTCGGCCGTCTCAAAGCAGAAGCCTGGATTGAGGCGCACCGGGCCGACGAGATTGAGCCACGGATCATGGAAGCCGTGGAGAACCAAACGATGATGGAGCTTTCCACAGGTGTCTTTGTTGATAAAGACTATGTGGCAGGCGAATACGAAGGAGAAGCCTATGAAGCTATTGCGCGTAACTATCGCCCTGATCATCTCGCTGTACTACCGGACAAAAAAGGTGCCTGCGCTATCGAGGACGGCGCTGGGTTCATCCGTAACCGTGCTGACGAAGCTCCTGGACTCGTTGACGCGATTCTTGTCTATAATGCGAAGAAGCCCTCACCGAGCAAAGACGAGCCCAAAGGAGATCCCGCACAAGCCGCGAGTCAGCAAGCTGTCAAAAAAGGAGCATGGGCAGTAATCGGAGGCACCAAGAAAGCACACGAGGGCGCAGCTCAAGCACACGAGAAAGCTGCGCGGCTCTATACTAAAGCGAAGAACAAAGCTTTTGCGGACTGGCACAACCAAAAAGCCAGTGACCACAAGAACTGGGCTGACGAGGCTCCGGACGCTTCTGCAAAGCCCACGGACAACGAATTTGACGATGGTAATGGAGGCACCGATGCCAACGCGAACGACGACAAGGGTGTTCCGATCAAGGCAGAGGACAGCGATGCTGCTATCGCCCAAGCGACTGAGCGCAGCAACAAAGCAATGACAAGCGGCAAAGCTCGCCTGCACAAGAACGCTGCGATTGCTCACCGCTACGCCGCATCAGCTGTGCGCCGTGCAAACAAAGGGACGGATGACGTGCAGAGCAAATACCATATGAATGCGGCCAAGCTGCATGACGCGATGGCAAAGAATTCAAAAGACATCACGGAGAACGAGCTGTCTTTTGACGACAAGCGTTCACAACTTTCCAAGCAACTGCGCGAAGGAAACCCGGAGTGCATGTGCTGGGTGAATGATGTGTTTGACGACTACTTCGTATATGACGACGGAAGTGGTAAACTGTTCAAACAAGACTACTGCGTCAACGATGACGACACTTTGGAATTTGAGGGCGAGCCCGCAGCGGTGGTTCGCAAGACCTCTTACGAGCCCGCTGCAAACGAAGCCCTTCGGGGTACTATAACCAAAAACAACAAGAACATGAATAAGAAGAAACTGATCGAAGCTCTAATCGCTAATCACGGTTGGGAGGAAAGTGATCGGAAGTACCTCTTGGGACTTCCTGAGGAGCGCCTTCTGGTGCTCCACAACCAAGCCGAAGCACTTGCGACGAAAAATACGCAAACTGCCAAGGACCACGCCAATGTATCTGATCCTGATGAGGACTCGGATGCCGAAGACAATCAGGACGACGATCGCGGCGAGCATGACAACGGTGGTACGTCTGCGGAAACGATCAAGAAAGGTGCTGCGGGAAAAGCCACTGTTGGCGCCACCAAAGAAACCATGAATCAACGCAAGCCCAAAAAGGTTACGTTGAATGAGTGGATGGAAACCGCTCCTCCTGAAGTCCAAGAAGCTGTGCGCGAAGCCCAGGTCGTGGTGCAGAATGAGCGGACCAAGCTCATTGAAAGCATTACCGCCAACGAGGCTAACGAGTACGACGAGAACGAGCTGAAAGCGATGCCCATGCCGCAGCTCCGCAAGCTCGCCAAGATCGCTGGCATCGGCAGCGTCGAGAATGCTTTCGAGCAAGCTCAGCGCCGTCCCAACTACTCAGGCCAAGGTGACGCGGCCCCGATTAAGAATGAGGACGGCTCAGAAGACAATGAAGTCTTGGAAGTTCCCGTGATGAACTTCGAGCGGGCTTCATAATCACACCCACTCAAAACAAACTTAGAAACAAAGCATTTAACTAAATACTAATATGGCTAATCTAGTAATTCCTACTCCGCAAAAGCCGCGCCGGATCGAACTCGCCACGAATGTGATGCGCGAGGAAAATATCGCCGCTGTTGCTATCTACCCGGGCATGTTGGCAATGCTGACGTCTACCGGTCAAGTTCAGCCGCATACCACTTCAGGAGGTGCTGCGATGAAACGCTTCGTCGTTGAAGAAGCTCTTGTGAGCCGCAACGATCCTGCGCAATCAGGCGGTGTCTCGAACGTCAACACGCAATACGCCATCGGTGCGCTTGTGCCCTCTCGCGTGTACCGTGCAGGCGATCGCATCAATGCGCTGCTCGTCGCCGGGCAGAATTATCCGGTGGGCACTAAGCTCATGTCGGATGGTGCGGGTCGCTTGACTCCTGTCACGAGCACTAACGTCGTCCTTGCTGAGGTTGACGAATTCGGCGGGGGTGTCAACCTCACCGCCACCGGAGCCGTTGACACGCTGTGCAGCGTGCGTCTCTGGTAAACGAGCCGTAACGAATCCAAAAGCAAAACAACTAAAAACTAAAACATATGAATATGGATTTCATTCTTAACGGCTCCGCTCACGGCAGCGTCGCTTCACGTTTGATGAACTCAGGCGGAGATGTCAACATCTTCCGTCCGTACATCAAAAACATCAACGGTCGCGATGTCTCGTGCATCACGGTCAACAAGTTTAACCCGAAGACGGGAAAAATGGTTGCACACGCTGTTCCTACGAACAACGCTAATGCTACCATGCGCTACGATGAGTGGCGCCAGCTTGACACCGCGGTGCTCAAGGCGGCTCGCGGTCGCTTGCGGTTTGTGGCTGACCTCCGTGCAAACGGGCTTCAGTTCACCATCCCGAACGGTCTCGCCAAAACCGTGCTGAGCACGGAATCGAGCACGGACCCGGGGTCGGCCTCAGTTAGCATGGACGGCTTGCGTAAAGGCAATTCCGATCGCCAAGAGTACGCGATGACGAACTTGCCCTTGCCGCTGATCCATTCGGACTTCAGCTTCAGCGCCCGCCAGATCATGGCGTCTCGTGAAAGCTCCACTCCGATCGATACATCGGGCGCCGAGGCCGCAGCTCGCCGTGTGGCGGAAGTGGCTGAGCAGATGGCTCTGGGTAACTGGAGCGGTGGCAGCTTTGCGTTTGGTGGCGGTACCGTTTACGGTGCCACGACCTTCCCGCAACGGCTCACCTATAGCATCCACCAGCCCACAGTCACGGGTTGGATTCCCTCAAAGACGCTCGCAGACGTGTTGGCCATGAAACAGGCCAGCATCAGTGCGCTGCACTTTGGACCCTGGATTCTGTACTGCTCCACCAACTGGGATCAGTACCTCGACAACGACTATATCCTCACGGGTGGAAACGTCGCGACGCAAACGCTCCGCGAACGTCTCAAGTCGATTGACGGGATCCAGGATGTCCGTGCGCTGGACTTCCTCACGGGCTTCCAGTTCCTGCTCGTGCAGCAAAGCAGCGACGTCGTCCGCGAAGTCGTGGGCCTTGACTTCACCACTGTGCAGTGGCAAGAAGAGGGCGGCCTGAAAATGAACTATAAGGTCATGGCGATCTTGGTTCCTCAGTTCCGCGCCGACATTAACGGCAACACAGGCATCGTTCACGGCAGCTAAGTTTGCGCAAGAGACGCAATATAATCTAGGGCGGCGTGCTAATTAAACGCCGTTTGGCAGGCAGCCGCCCTAGTTCACTTTCGCAGTAAACACACCACACAAAACACACACCACCATGAGACAGAAACAAGCGTTTAAAGTTAAGACAGGAATCCACTATCACCGCGAACCCGGTCAGGAAAAAACAGTGCCCTTCGGCAAGGGGCAGGAGGCGGGAGACACTATTGTCACAACCCAGGATTTGATCGGCCGTTTCCCGGAGAAGTTCGAGCTTATGCATGAGGCTCGCATCCCGCAAGCCGCAGAAGCTACCGTCGCAGCCGTTCCGCCCGCACAACCCGCCGCAGCGCCTCAAGATTCACTGCGTGTAGGGGGCGAGCAAGAGGAAGCCCCTAACGGCACGCACCCGGTTGATGCCACCAAGGACTTCCCTAAGGCGAAGAAGCTGGGCTTTGTGGTCTTTGAGCGTGCCGGGAAATATTACGTCGCGGACAAAGACAATCCCGAAAAGTTCGCTAACAAGAAAGGCTTGGCCAAGGCTGAAGTTGAGGCTTTTGCCATTGACCAAGCGTGAAGTGGGAAATCACAAAAGAGTGGGAGGGACAAGACGCCTTCATTTTAGGCGGCGGTCCCTCCCTGCGGGGATTCGATTGGTCGAAGTTTGAAGGCAGAAACACCATAGGGTGCAATTCCGCCTATATCCTCGGACCTCGAGTTGCTAAGCTGTGTCTATTTAGCGACAACGACTGGTTTGAGAAGAACGAAGACGGATTGATGGCTTACAGCTTTGCTGGAGGCCGCTGCGTCACCCATTGTGAATATGTGCCACGAGATTTGCATTGGGTTTCTTGCCTCGAGCGCCAAATGAAGTTCTTCTTGGATGATGGAACGATCTATCATGGCTACGGGGGCAACAGCGGTTCCGCTGCTCTGCATCTTGCATTACTGATGGGGGCGCGACGTGTATTCCTCTTTGGCTTCGACGGAGCACTAGGACAACACGGAGAGAGCAACTGGCATGACCGTGCGATTGAATCTCCTAACGCTAAAGTTTACATCAAGTTTAACACTGCATGGGATGTTATTTCCACGGAGTACCGAAAAGTATTTCCTGGTACGGAAATCTACAACTGCAATCCCAATTCGGCTATCACCCATTTCATCAAAACGGAGCCGGATATGGCGTTGGAGGGGTGGTGTGGCGGATTTACCACCTCAAAAAAGGAGGCTGTTGCCTAATGCTACCTGGACGCACAACTAGATCTCTAGTGGCAGGGATCATTGAAGTCGATCTCACCATTGTCCAGACAGACATGAGTGGGCTTGATCCTTTTATTGACATCGCTAATGAGCTTGTCACTGAATGCTGCACTACTACAGGTGCCACGTACTTGCCTTATCGCCTCGAGATGATTGAACGCTGGCTCACGGCGCACTTCTACGCCATGCGCGACGAGCGGCCGCAGATGGAACGAGCGGGTCCTGTTGCTCAGACTTTCCAAAAGGTAGTAGATACAGGCTTTGAGGCAACACTGTACGGACAGCAGGCGATTCGTCTCGATACTCGCGGCGGGTTAGCGGCGAAGAACAACAAGACCAAGCACATGAGGGATTTGCCTGTTGGTATCTTTCACTTAGGGCGCCGTGGCTCATTCAATCTCAACCCCCCAACTAATCCTATCCCATGAGCGTAATCACACGCATGAGAAAGCAGCAGGCGGTTTGGTGGGGGCAGACGGATGCTCCCGATAGCTTCGGTGTGCCTCGTTTGAATGTACCTGTGCAGATCCTGTGTCGCTGGGATGACGAGACAGTGGAGTTTATAGGCAAAGACGGAACTCCACAGGTTAGCAAAGCCGTTGTCTATGTGGACCGAGATATGCAGATTGGAGATATCTTGTGGCTCGGATCCATTGCTAACATTGCCACGTCACAAGCGCCGCGCGTGAATGCAGGCTGGGTGGAAATTAAAGGCTGGAAGAAGAATCCCAATTTCAAGGCTAGTGAATTTCTAAGAACCGCGTATTGCTAAAAATGTTTGTCGCCGAACTAAGTGGACTTCCTGAGGCACTCGCTAAGATTAAGGAATCTTACAAGCGAAAGGGCGACGCCGTGACACGAGGGCTTAAGAAAGCTGGTTTGCAGTTGCAACGCTGGAGCCAGCAAATTGTGCCTGTCGACAAGGGTATTCTCAAAGGCAGCGCGTTTACTCGCCTCACTAAAGACGCAGGATTTGATTCTGAAGTTCAAGTAGGGTACGCGGCAGGGTACGCAATCTTCGTCCACGAGAAGTTAGACGCTGCGCACGGAGCCGCCTATAACGAGAAGTATGCGGCGCAGATTGAAGCAGGCGACAGCGGCTTTCATTCCCGAGGAGAAAACCAACAAGCGAAGTTCCTTGAACAGCCTGCCCGCGAACACGCACAAGACATCAAAAACATTGTGGCAGAGGAGGCACGACGCGGATGATCAACCCACAATCAGCTGTCTTGCGTCAGTTGCTGCTCAACCAAGGAGGATTGGTTAGTAACCCCGATGTTACGTCGAACACCTCGCCTTGGCCTTGTTTTTTATCCTCAATGCCTGACGGGACGTTGGTGCCAACTGAGGCTGTGTGTATTTACGACACTGCGGGACAAAAAGATGGGCGTATTTTAGCCACGGGAGAAGTCATTCGTCATTTAGGTGCGCAAATAAAAGTCCGCGCCATAACCTACCTCGATGCGTGGGAGGAGATGGAACAGATTAAATCTTTTATAGACAGTGTGGGCGTAGGCGGAGCTGTATCTGTCACCTACAATGGACACACTTACCAAGTTTTCAATATCACTCGCCCCCATGAACCTTTCGATTTAGGGCTAGAGCCCAACCAACCAAAGCTCCGCCGCAACATTGTTCTAAATGTGCTGATGAGCGTAACTGAAATATAAAACATGAGCGCACAGAATCCCAGTTTAACGGATAGTTTGTTGGGGTACACGAGTGATGCCCCTTCCACTCCGCAAAAGATACTCATTGGAGCGGTTGCCGCTGCAATTGGAGCTGTTAATCAAGTAACTCCTCCTGCCACCGCCACTTCTCCGGGAGTTGTGGGGCAGTTCGCTTTCGATGCAAATTATTTCTACTCCTGCCCCGCTACCAACACTTGGGTAAGATGCCCTCTTGCTAGCTGGACCTAAATATTTTACCAACATGAAAAAACTACTATATTTATTTGTATTCCTTTTCGTTTTGCTGCCTTTGACTAGAGCAGCGGACAGCGCCTATGATTTAATCCTGCTCCAACAGAACTCAGCAAATACGGGGAAGGTGCAAGTCAACATAACCCCCGTGGCTAGTTCGCTGGTGGGGTTTAATACTTCCAAGCTTCCCGTAAACATTGCACTAGGAACAAACCTTTCCCTTTCAGGCACAACGCTGAACGCGACAGGAGGAGGGACTCCCGCAGGAAGTTCTGGTGATATACAAACGAACAGCTCAGGGGCATTCGGCCACATCACTCCAGGTGCAAACATAGTAACATTCCTAACCTCCGCTCTTCCCACCACTCTAGCAGGGTACGGGATTACTAATGGTGTGGCAAATACTGTTACTGTTAACGGACATGCTTTGTCCTCTAACGTGACAGTAACCAATGCGGATCTTGGCGCAGTACCCACTACTACTACAGTCAATGGACATGCATTAAGCAGCAACGTGACTGTCACCAATTCGGACCTAGGCGCTGTACCTACAACGACCACAGTTAATGGTCATGCCTTAAGTTCAAACGTAACCGTTACAACAGGGGATTTAGGTTTAGGCACAATGGCAACTCAGTCAGCTTCTAATGTGTTGATTTCTGGTGGTGTGATCTATAATCCACCAACCACAGCATCTGCTGGTGGGACAGTTGTGCTTTCCAATGGTAGTGACGTTTATATAAATCCATACACGTCCAACACCTCTTTTACGCTTCCCGGATCACCCTCAGCAGGTTATTACTTTAGGATTCACTTTGAAGCTTGTGATGGAGCGTCGATCGCCACGTTCTCAGGAACAGTTAATCGTAACGGATTCAGTACAAGTGGAACAGTGTACACACCAGCACCTGCCGGTAATCACGTGGTCTATGGTAGGTATATAAACGGTGCATGGTACGAGTCGGACGACTTTTCCAGCAACACTGTAGCCAATGGAGGAACTGGTGCGACTACGTTTACTATTCATGGCGTTTTGTTAGGACAAACGACATCCCCTCTCACGGCGACTGCTGCTGGTGCAGCAGATACAATCCTAACAGGCATGGGAGCATCTGATCCAACATTCCAATATCCTCATATTCACGTCAACTCACAGTCGGCGGCCTATACGACGTTGCTTACCGACCAAGGCGACATCATCTACCATCCCAGTGCAGACACGACGGCGAGGACGTGGACGATCGACAGCAACGCGAACGTCGCGGCACCTATTGGCACTTCACTCTCGTTCTACAACGATACGAGCGCGGGCACGGTGACGATTGCCATCACGTCAGACACGCTGGTGCTGTCTCCTGCGGGCACGACGGGATCGGTCACACTACTGGCCGGCCACACCGCCACGGCGGTCAAGGTCGCGAGCACGCGCTGGTTCATCTCAATGAATTGATGCCATGAAAAAACTGATATTTTTCGCAGGTCTATTTTTCGCTTCTCTGGCCTTTGGTGGAGCGGCGCAGCAATGCTTGCTGACGGCGTATACAACGGCTGCATCCAACAATTTCAAGACGAACTTGGTGGCTTTTTACAACATGGACGATTCGGCGGGGTCTGGCGCAACCGACATATTCGCTGCGCACAATATGACACTGAATGGAACGATTGGTTCGTCCGCTGGCATAGTAACAAATTGTAGAACGAGCAACGGAGCTCCGGGTAATAATTTTACATTGGCTAGCGTAGGCTCATTCAGCCCCGGTTCCAATAGTTTCACAGTAGCTTTTTGGACTAAAGCTGCCAGCTTGACACAAGCTGCCTATCCTACTTTTGCAGAAAAGGGAGGCAATCCTACTTCTATCGAATGGCTTATTTATTGGGATGCCCCGTCTTCTAAGGCAGTGTTGCAGGTAAGTGCAGATGGAACAACCAGTACATCCGTTACAGCTTCCACAGCATTTACAGATACGACCACTTTTCATTTGATTGTGGCCGAGTGGGACGGATCCAATATAAAGATCAGTTTTGATGGCGGCGCTTTCGCGACTACGGCATGGAGCACGACATTATTCTCCGGAATCGGTAACTTTGAAGTGTTTCAGGATGCTACTGGGACTGCATCCTACAATGGCTCAATTGGCCAAGTAGGGTACTGGGTTGGTCGGGCATTGCCATTAACCGGCACTACCAGTATCGCGACTCTCTACAACGGCGGATCAGGATACGCTTATACAAATTTCCAATGAGGTATTTTATTTTAAGCCTTATTTTGACGGTGCGCCTAACCGCTGCCACGTACTACGTCACCCAATCCGGTGCTGGGTCTGGCAATGGCAGCTCCATAGGCAATGCCGCGAGCATCGCAACCCTCAATGGACATATGCCAGCTGCCGGTGATACAGTGAGCCTGAATGGGGCGATCACCAGTGGCATCACGGTCAATGGTAGCGGAGCATCCGGCAACCCGATTACCTACCTCTTCGCATCAGGTGCGTCCATGAGCACGACGGTTTGGAACTCCGCTTTCACTCTCGCAAATAATAACTACATCACGATTGATGGTGGTGCGACCGGTACTATCGGAGGGCCTGGGGCAACCGGGACGACCAACGGGTACATCCAAAACACGGCTAATGGGACGGGGTTGGCCAATACCGCAGTTACGAATGCAATTGCTGCAACCGACTGCAACAACCTGACGATCCAAGGGTTGGTAATCCGAAACCTATACGTCAGAAATTCTTCGACTGATGAAAGCGCAGGTGCTTCCAGCAGCAGCGGTATTTATGTGCTAAACAGTTCAGGAAACCTGACCAACCTAAAGGTCACAAATTGCGTGTTCCATGACATGAATACTGGTGTCGGCGCCGCCTACCGAGGGAGCGCGTGCATGACTTGGGAAGTGTCTTACTGCACGGCTTATAATTGCAACTGGGGAGCTGCGTTCGGGGATGCAGGAACCTCTGGCCAGAACCTCACCGGAGCAACCATCCACCATAACCTCTTCTATAATTTCTCGAATTGGGATGATTCGGTATCAAACCTTTACCATCACAACGGATTTTATGGATACGCCGAATCTGGCGGAGGCATCACCGGGGCGACGATCTACGATAACCAGATAGGGCCCGGTGCTGGAACCAATGCTACTGCTCATATCTTCCTTTCAGGCAATCTTCTCGGAACTTTCACGATCTATAACAACATATTTTTAGCGGATTCAACCGGAAATCCTAACAACGGTAACATATATTTTGACAACAAGTATGGTACAGGCACGACTTTGAATTACTACAATAACACCTCAATTGGTTATAATTCTTCAGGAATTGGCGTAGATATAGATGCTCTTAGCGGAACCTCGGGGACGGTGTTACTAAAGAATAATCTATTCTCTGGGGATGGGACGGCCATCGCGTTTTTTCACGTTAACCTGTACACGGCCACGGCGGATTACAATCTGGGCTATAACCTGAACTCCGGGCAGGCGTATTCGTGGTCGTCCAGCGGTGGTTCAAACCCGCAGACGTTTGCGCAGTGGCAGGCGGACGGGTTCGATACACATGGAACGAACGGGAACCCGAATCTCAACGGTAGTTATGTCCCGCAGCCGACCAGTTCGGCAATCTCCGCAGGCGCGAATCTGTCCTCCTATTTCACGACCGATTACGCTGGCGTCACGCGCCCGGCTTCCACGGCATGGGACATTGGGGCGTATGAGTACGGTGCTCCTGTCGGGGCCACTATTTTGAATTGCTTCAAGTTCGGAAACATAGGAAACCAATAATATGAATCCACTTCAATACTTAGCCAAAGCCACAGAGGACGGAGACGGAAATGTTTCTACCATGAGAATTCCTGTTCTATATGGATCCTTACTGTTTTTAACAATGATCGCAGCAGTCTGGATCGTAGCTCTAATATATCCAGATCGTTATAATATAGCGGTAGCAGCGTCGGCGGCTTTTGCTTCCACTCTAGTCATTTTACTTGGTATGAAGTTGGGCCAGAACGTGACAGAGAACCAAGGAAACAGAATCCCTCCGACAACCCCTTAATTTTCAAGTAGTAATTCCAAACAACCAAAATAGGAGCTAGTAAAATATCATGTCCAAGTTAAACGACGGTTTCGCGACACTAATCACCTTTGCTCGGATTCCGAGTGCAAAGTTTTATGAAAAGACGGTTACTCCGCCTTCCATCAGCATTGGCAAGGCGATTGACACGACCACAATGCGCAATCTAACGATGCGCACGACTGCGGCTGCCAAGCTACAGAGCACGGGCAACATGAAGCTTGATGTTGCTTATGACACGCAGAGCTACCAGCAGGTGCAAGCCGTGCTAGGTCTCACACAGCTTGTTATCGTAACGTTCTCTGACGCTTCCTCTGTTAGCTTCTATGGTTACATTGATTCCTTCGCACCGGGAGTCGTTGAGGAGGGCAAACAACCCACCGCGACGATTGAAGTCATCGCCACAAATACCAAGACGAGCGGCACGGAGTCCGCACCGGTTTGGGTCTAAATTCTAAATTAGTAAAACACCACACAAAATAAAAACACACCACACATGAGCACAAAATTATCGTTCACCTCGAAACTCAAATTCCTAGAAGTTGATATTGATGGCAAGGATTATATCCTGTCAGAAATATCAGGCGCTCAGCGCGAAATCTTCTTCACCAAACAAAGCGCAAGAGTTCGTTTGGACGCCAAGGGTAACGTACAAGGACTGAGGGACTTCACTGGATTTGAATCCAACTTGGTATCCTTGTCCCTTAAAGAGAAAGGGACAGGCACCTATGTTGCTGTCTCCATCATAGAGCAATGGCCTGCTAGTGTTGTTATGACGCTGGCAAAGGAAGCTCGCAAGCTGAGTGGCATGGCGGCACCTGAAGAGATCGAGGAGAAGGAGCAACCAAAAAACGAATCAGCGGCGAGCGAGTAAAGTGGTTCCAGCTCGCCGCTCGTTTAGGACGCACCGTCCAGCAACTACAGGAAGAAATAAGCAGCTCAGAGTTTAGTGACTGGATTTCCTTCCTGGATATTATAGAGCCAAACCTAACGCATAGGGAAGATTACTACTTAGCGCAGATTGCCTACCGCATAGCATTAAGCCAAGTAAGCGATCCTTCTAAACTGAGAATCCAACAGTTCCTTATTAACTATAAGCCAGAAAACGAAGTTGAAGAAATAGAAGAGATTATCGAACGGGAAGACCTGAGTGACGAAGAGAAAAAGAAAATCATCACTGAGCGTTCCAAGAAGGCTTGGGCAATAGGACTGGCAGCAACAAAATAAAACAACATGGCTGAAAGCGGTACAAACATAGGGGCACTAGTGCTGACGCTGAAAGGTGATGGCACCGAGTATTTCAATTGGCTGAATGAGATGCAGTCCGAGACCAAGGGAGCTGCCGGCACCATCAGTGCTGGGCTTACAGCAGCGTTTGCAGCCACCGCCGCAGCGTTTGCAGTTGTAGCAGCCACAGCGGTAAAGGAGTATGCGGATGCGGAGGAAGCGTTGGTGAACTCCACGGCGAATATGCGTGGAGCCACCAATGATCTTAGAAACGACATGATGGCAACGTCTATTGCGCTCTCCAATGCGTCAGACAGTGTGGCGAGTGTGGAAGAGCTGAACAAAGCGTTTGGGGATTTGCGCAACAATGGGAAGGACGCAGCGCAGGCCATGCAGGATATCGCCGTGGCGGATAAGTTTGCGATTGCGGCTAATATAGAAGCAGGTGAAGCTGCTAACCTCCTTGCCAAGGCGCAAAACGCGGTAGGGATGTCGAGTAAGAACGCTGCGCAGGATGCAGCGAACATGAAGCAGGTCTCTGACGTCATCACCATTGCCAGTAGGGAAGGAGCAACATCGATGCAAGGTATGGCGGAAGCCATTGCCTCAGTGGGCCCAATGGCAAGGACGATGGGAATGGGGTTGAATCAGGTGGCTTCCATGATTGCCGGGTTTACCAAACAGGGAATGGATGCGGGGGAAGCGGGACAAAGTCTCAATCAGATGCTTCGGACGTTGTCCCAAAGCACCACTACCCATGCCAAGGATTGGGCCTATTACGGTATGTCTGCGTATGATGCCTCCGGGAAGCTAAAGAACATGGCTGACATTTTTGATATGCTTAAAGGGCGCATGGCGGGCCTTAATGAGGAGGAGCAAAGGCAGATGCTGGCTGACTTGGGATTCCAGGCCCGTTTCGTTAAAAGCATACAGCTTGGTATTCAGATGAGTGGAGGTTTGCGGGATCTGCAAGCTGCTTTGGAGGACACAGGGGATGCCACAAGCAAGGTGGCGGATACGCAGATGACTTCGTTGAATGCACAGATGGCTCATGCGTACAATGAAATCAAGAATGTCTTCATTGTTATTGGCTCTTATCTTACTCCTGTGATTGAGGCCCTGCTCCCTGTTCTACAGGATTGGCTAGGGGATATGAACAACATCAATTCCAATACCCAATTAGTTGCGCAGGGGTTTAAGGTGGGATTTGTTCTGGCGATCCAGCTGGCCATGGATACATGGACGGCATTCATGGTTATCATAAAAGGCGGGGAATTGATCTTTGCAGAGATATACACCGCCGCTCTTGCGATGGCCACAATGATCGTGGGTGCATTCGATATAGTTTATTCAGATGTGCTGTTTGTGTTAAATGGGATTATTACTGCATACAACAACACCATCGGGAAAATAAAGGACAGCCTCAAGCTTCCCCCTATCGGAAAAGAATTTCAAAACAGCTTGGATGCCGCCACCCAAAAACTTGGGGATATGACGGTGGCATCTCAGCAAGCGGCAAATGCGATTGCGGTGGACATGGTGAAAAGCTTTCAAGATGGCGCAAAAGCATCTGATGCTTTTGGTGACAAGGCCCTTGCGCTTGGTGCAGGATTCCAGAGTGACGTGAAGCAGTCCACCAAGGCTGCTTCAGAGTTTGCCGCCGCTGTTGGCGGTAAGGGACTAGCTGGAAGTCCTTCAATTTCGGATGCCATGATAGCATCCAATCAAGGTATGGTGGAAGCACGTGAGCTTCTAAAGGATCTGGGTGCAGGATACGAAGTGGACACAGCCAAGATTGATAACTACGTCAAGGCACTGACTTCAGGTAAAGTAACGATGGATCAGTTCAATGCTGCGTTGGATAAGATGAATCCTTCGAGCAAGAAGGAGGAGGATCCGTTTACCCAGAAAACACTTGAGCTCCAACAGGGTCTGCTCCAAGAGAACGCAATCTATAAGGCCGCGCACGCTGCATTGCTTGCGGACAAAAAGACAACCACGGCAGAATTGGAAGCCCTGGACAGGGATCATAACGAGAAGGTGAGGGCGTACACAACCGCTACAACGCAATTGCAGGTAGGCGCGGCAGCAAGCATCGCCGACAGTGTTCTTTCCATCACGGGAAATATGTTCAGTCAGAAGAGCGGCATCTATAAGGCAATGTTTGCTGTGGATAAGGCTTTCGCAATTGCCGAAGCCACAATAGACATGGGACAGGCAATAGCGAAGGCAGGTACACTGCCCTATCCCGCCAACCTAGGTGCTATGGCAACGGTAGCGTCTGATATGGCCACGATTATCAGTGACATCAGCTCAGTGGCGGCGAGTTTCGATGGCGGCGGGATGACTCCTAGTGGTCCCCGTACAGGTGGCCTTGATGGACGTGGTGGGTTCATGGCCATCCTCCATCCAAACGAAAAGATTACAGACATGACCCGTCCACAGCCTCCGCAGGGGCAGGGAGGTGGAGAGACAAACGTGAACATTCATAACTATGCCGCCTCCGCAGGATACTCCGCTACTGCACAACCCGGAGCAGATGGAGGATTGGATGTGATAATCCAGAAAGCCACAGACGGAATTGCGAATGGTGTAATACAAGGCGGCTCACCAATATCCAAAGCCCTGGAACAAACGTATCGTTTAAAACGAGGAACCTAATCCATGTTACAAGATTGGGCAAACACACCTTTCCCGGGACCGCTTCTGGACTATGTTTCTGCGGATGACAATTCCACGATTCGCACCAATATAGACGGGGGGCAGATCAACCAAAGACAGCGTTTTCAGTACGAGATTAAGACGCAGACGGTGAAGATTCTTCTGGACGATCCTACCTACTGCCTTTTTCAATCCTTCGTTCTCTATAATATAAATGGCGGAGCGGACCACTTTAAAATGCTCGTGCCTATTGAAGGAGCCCCTGCGGTAAACCGAACCGTTAGAATGGTGAACGGAACATATCAAGGAACATACACAGATCCCTTTTGGCAGGTGGTGTTTCAACTTGAAATCTTTGAGGAGACCTCTACGTGAGCTATCAATCATGGCCTTCCACTCTACCAGGACACCTCGAACAGATAGACCAGCAAATCGAGGTTGCAATGCGTCGCACAGTAATGGAGAGCACACGGGTCCGGCAGCGTCGAAGGTTCAGCAAGGATTTGCTTACTCACAATGTGCGCTTTTACTTCACCGATGCACAATGGGCGACGTTTCAAACCTTCTTTTCCCAAACCATAAACAATGGACAGGATTGGTTTATAATGCAAATGAGAGTGGGCGGGTTTGGTGGAGTGCAGTCCTACGTTTGTCGTTTTATTTGCGGAGGATCGCAAGGCCCGTACAACATAAAATTTCAAGAGCCGCTTTGGTTACTCACCGCGCAAATTGAACTGGCTTATATACTAATTCCCGATCAAGGAGACATCGAAATGGCTACTATTATAAATCTAACAGTAACAGCGAGAACAGGGGGAGGTCCTACTAATCTTGATGGGGTTCCTACAATAGGGCGAGCAGTCCCCTCTCTATTGATGGTCATATTTGCCTCGGAGGGCTTCCTGGTGTGGGAGCTTATCATTTCTAGTGCTGTTACTTCATCCGAGTGTGTTCAGCCTTTAGATAATGTCACCCTTCGTTGGATGCAAAGAAACTAACTATCATGAAGATACTGAAATATATATTCTTGCTTGTGCTGATTACTTCCACAGCAAAAGCACAAGTGGCGGTAAAAGCGGACGGAGTTACTGGAGCGCTTGCTGTGCCTACTACCTTTTTTAGTGGGAATAGTGCGGCTATTACGAGTGCTGTAGGTAGTTCTATTCTACTAAAATCAAATAATCTATCTGATGTCCCTACACCTGCAACGGCTCGTACTAACTTAGGACTAGTTATAGGTACGAATGTGGAAGCATGGTCGGCAAACTTGGACACGTGGTCGGGCAAGTCGCCTCCTTCTGGAACGGTTATCGGATCCTCTGACACTCAAACATTGTCCAATAAATCGTTCACCGCTCCCGCGCTCGGCACCCCTGCATCAGGCACACTCACGAACTGTACCGGATATGTATTTTCAAATCTAGCCAGCCTTCCTACCACTCTTTCAGGGTATGGGATTACGAATGGAGTAGCAAACACTGTGACAGTAAATGGACATGCTCTATCTAGTAACGTAACTGTCACGGCAAGCGATGTCAGTTTAGGTTCAGTAACAAACGATGTACAAACTAAAGCGGCTATCCTGACGAACACAGCCCCCGCAAGTGGGCAAATTCCTGTAGGCAATGCAGGAGGAACAGCCTACGCGCCTGCTTCTGTAAGTGGAGACGGCACTCTAGCTTCTACTGGTGCGATGATAGTTACCAAGACAAATGGCGCACCTTTTGCCACTAGTGCAACAACGGACACAACTAATGCATCCAATATATCAAGTGGAACTTTAGCGGTATCCCGAGGCGGCACGAATATAGCGTCATACACAAAAGGGGATATACCCATTGCGAGTGCCTCTACTACCTTAACTAAGTTAGGAGTGGGGACCGATACTTACGTCCTTACAGCAGACTCTACACAGACAACGGGAGTCAAATGGGCAGCTCCTTCAGGAGGCGGAGGAAGCGGAACAGTAACCTCAGTAGCCGCCTCCGTTCCAGCATTCCTTAGCATTAGTGGAAGTCCTGTGACAACGTCTGGTACCTTAGCCATTAGTTTATCTGGTACGGCATTGCCTGTAGCTAATGGAGGTACTGGGGCCACTACCTCTACAGGATCAGGTGCCGCGGTATTAGCTACCAGTCCGTCATTAGTGACTCCTGCACTTGGAACTCCTTCATCGGGTACGCTTACTAATTGTACCGGATTGCCCGCATCGGGCACCACCGGATTTGCCACTAGTGCAACAACGGACACAACTAATGCATCCAATATATCAAGTGGAACTTTAGCGGTAGGACAACTGCCTGGAAATCTATTTTCGTCCTCCAATTTAGTGGAGGCCATAGCCTCCGGCACTGTTTATCCGATGACCAGTAGCTATGCTGCTATAACTTTCGGTACTACTAGTCCTGTTATTACAATTCCCGCAGCGGGCACATGGGTCATTCAATATGAAATTAGAATGGACACTAGCTCTCCTGTGACAACTGCGCAAGAAACCATAGCACAGTTTAAGATGGCTAGAACCAATAATTCTTTTTCTTACCTACCTATGGTTCTTGGAGTATGTCCCATTACCGAGGCTACCTCTAAAAGCAGAGACGGACATTGTACGGGATTCTGCGTTTATACCACCGCTAATACCAATGATTCCATTACTATTTTCACTGCCGTTGCAAACCCCACTTCAGGTGGGTACTACATTGTCGAGGAGGCTTCAATATTTGCCTACCGAATTTACTAAGGATCCACGGAAACGATCTGAACAAATCTTCCAATATAATTTTGCTTCGTTACAAGACATCCATCTTCCCTTAAATTATGATCACCTTTGCAAATCCATCCTTCGTTAGGAAGCCCTGCGTGATAAACTGCGCGGTGCAGAACATACGCATTTATAGACTCATTCCAATAACTGATAATCATGCCTCGTTTTATCTGAGCGAATGGAAGATACTCAATTTGAACTTTGGCCGTTTTTGGCAATGTTGGGAGCATAGAATCCCCCTCGGTTTCAAACACATCTGTATCGTATTTTACTTGCCCTTGTTTCTCCCCCACTACCAAAGCATGGAAATTACTGGGAGGAAGCGGTGCAAGGCATCCAGATAAAATTACTAGAACAAGCAATAGAAAAACCGGTAGAAGCTTCATAGTCCTATTATCGTAATTCCAACATGGATCGTTGCAAGTTTTATTTTCCACGTAATCATCATCAAAAACATCGCCATGAATAAGTCCCTGCTGCAATTGCTATTTGTCCTACTTCTAACTGGATGCAGTATTTTCCATAAACCTATCGGATTACAAGCGCCCATAGTCCAAGCAGTTCCTTTACAACGTGCTACGTCTGCAGTAGACACTTCGATACAATCCTCGGATGAAGCATCGAAGCAAGTCAAAGCCATAGAAGCCTTGAAAGAGAGTAAAGCGGTATCGGCAATTGCGGACGCGAAAACAAACAACTCCTTAAATCCTAAAGGCAATCCCAAGACGATAGTGGATATGGATCTATCTCTTGCTTTAGGTATATTTGCAGACGTACAAGCGGATCCCGAGATGGCGTTAGCTTTATCGCAAAACAACGCTTTAGTGCAGCAAGGTAAGGCAGAAGCTGCATTAGCAGCTAATAACACGCTAGCGAGCAACGTTGCGGCATTAAACACGGCGCTAGCAGCCCAGAAAGCAGCAGAAGCTGCTGAAATAGCCAAAAGAGACCAAGCACTCAAGGATCAGCAGATTCAGCAGGATGCTTTTATCCAGAAAACAAACGAGAATCAAACCGCTGCGGATAAAGCCCTAGCGGATGAGAAAGCGAAGGAATCTCAGATTGAGCAGGACAAGCAAGCCCTGTACCTAAACATTGCTGGTGGGGTGTTCCTTTTGATCTTTGGACTGGGTGTGGGATTTGGACAGCTTGCTGGTTTGAAAATAGTTTACCCTTTTGGAATACTGTCCTTAATGTGTTTAGGGCTGGCACAGATCATCACACAGTGGTGGTTTAAATACGGGGTGTTAGGCGCAACCTTGCTTTTGCTCATTGTAGTGGGAGTTTGGTTCTATCAACACTACCAAAAAGGAAACCTATTGCAAGCTACACAAGCTCAAGCTACAAAATTACAAACAACCCTATCCCAAGTGGTGCCAGTTATCGACAACGCCTACAACAATGCGGACACTGCCACGCAAAAGGTTTTAGACGATACCGTCTTCAATAATCTCTCAACTAGTATGACTAAGGATGCAAAATCTGTTATCCATCTTGTCCGGGCTGCGCTTTAACTAACCCTACACACAACTACTATGGCCCCTCGAAAAGAAGAACCTGACGATTCAGACGGTGCGGAAGTCCGTGTCAAAGTAAACTTGCGCAGCGTGGATGCGATGTTTGCCAAGATCCTTACGGAGGCCTCCTCTCTGAAGGAGTACGTAAAGGATCGTTTAGATTTTCAAGATCGAAGCTTGGAAGATATCAAACAAC